>Ga0155558_120_pt1 | contig 229841 bp, 214 predicted proteins | sample RifCSPhighO2_12_FD_107215 | JGI IMG/M metagenome (GOLD analysis project Ga0155558, IMG submission 107215) | Gammaproteobacteria bacterium RIFCSPHIGHO2_12_FULL_35_23
AGCTTTGATCTCAAATTCATAATTATTATTAGATCAAATTATATACAGCTTTAGCAGTTTGTCTAGAGTTAACTCTTTATTATAAAATAACAGCATAGCAATGATTAAAAATATTAATTTTATTGATTATTAGTTATTTTTGAACTGCTGAGTCTATTAATTTGTTTGCCCTGGTGGTACAACAGCAAAACCAATATAAACGGGGTCCTTTTTCCCATTGATTAATTTATAAAAAATTTGTTCTGGCAATAATTTTGCATTCGGAAAAATTTGTTTAGCTAAAGGAGGCAGTTCATATGCTTCAGAGGGGCCTGTTTGCCAGGCAAGCATCGTTCCCTTTTGATGCATGCTATTAAGATTAATCCAAGTACTTTGCGATAAGCTTAAACCCATAAAAGGTGTAGGGTGATCGGTAGAATAGGCACTAATATAAGCAGTAAGATAATGGTCGCCACCAATATAAGATAAAGGAGTATGATAATTTTGATGCCAGTAATTAGTTGTCCAGGTGGCAATAGGTTTGGCAGGGTAATAAGCATCAGCCCTAGTATTTTTAGCCCAATAAGGCCCTATATAAGCTAACCAGGTAAAGCGGCCTACCGGGAGAGCGATGGCCACTATTATAAAGATGGTTAAAAACCATTTAAAGCGTTGCCAAGAAATTTCAGGTCGTAATAAAACAATAGCCCAAAGCCCTAAAGCTGAAAAGTATGGAATGCCCCAACGATGAATTAAATAACTGCCAGAAATAATAGAATATAATAAGGTAAGTACTAAAGGACCGAAAGCCATGAATGAAAGAAAAATAATATCAAAACGAGTTACATTTAATTGAGTACGTGGTGCAAAATAAAAAGGAAGTAATATTAATAAAAGTCCTATCATTATACCTAGTTGATCTAATAACATTTTAATTGCAAATAAAGCATGACGTTTAAAAAAAGAATCTTGGGATAAGTGATGAAAGCTACCCGTTGTGCTGTTGAGGGCATAAGCAATTTCTGGAAAATGATGATGGTAAGCCCAGATTATATGAGGGCTTACAACAAAAATACTTATTATTGCAGCCAAATATAATCCTAAACTTCTAAAACAACGACGACCTTCAGGGGTCACAACTAAAAGTATAAACATGGCAATAAACAATAAAGGAGCTTCGTACTTTCCTAATATTGCTAAGCCAGCCAATATGCCCAGTATTAGCCATTGCCAAAGTTTTTGTTCTTTAATAACAAAGTAAAAAGTAAGTATTAATAGAGCCCAAATAGGCGTTTGTACAGTGTCTGGCGTAAATTTGATAGCAGCGCAGTTATAGTAAACAATACCTTCCAAGGCAAAGACACTGATTAGTGCATAAAGCGGAGTTGTAATTTTTAAGGCAAGGCGCCAAATAGCCCCAAATGCTATCACTACAGCTAATTGGGCTAGCAGATAGGCTGGCCAGCCAACAGTTCCAAATAAATCTGTAAATGAAGCTGCTAGCCAAGCTGCTAAAGGCGGGTGTTTGTCATAACCTAGTTGCCATTGCCAGCCCCAAACAATACTTTCAATAGCATCGTGAGGCATAGTTGGCACAATAAGAGTAGGAGCTAAAGTCCAAACTATCAGATGTAGAATGATAAAAACAGTAAACCAAAAGCGGAAAGGAAATTTTTGTAATGAGGTAGTAATTTGTTGCATAAAATTAAATCATTTTTGTTCTAAGAAATTGTCAAAACTTTATCATGAAATTTAATATAGGGAATAGATTTTTTAAGGGTTTAATATAATCTAAAGCTTAAGTTAAGCAAACAGTAAAAACATATAAAAAACTACTTACCAAGAAAGATGGCTTTTTAAAATACTATTTGCAATTCTTGGCTAACCCCGGATAATGTGCGCACTGCAAATAATCAATTCAATGGAGATTAGTTATGGCAATAAAAGTAGCAATTAATGGGTATGGTCGAATTGGCTGTAATATTTTACGTGCTCTTTATGAAGCAAAACGCACGCACGAAATACAAGTTGTAGCAATTAATAGCTTGGGCAATATAGAAGCTTTTGCGTACTTGACTAAATATGATTCAGTGCATGGAACTTTTCCTGGCACCATAAAAGTTGAAAGTGATTGCTTAGTGATTAATGGCGATAAAATAAAAGTGACCGCAGAACGTGACCCTTCAAAATTAGCTTGGGGTCAATTGGGTGTTGATGTGGTCTATGAATGTACTGGGATTTTTACTTCAAAAGATAAAGCCAGTGAGCATTTGAAAGCAGGTGCTAAACGGGTATTGATTTCTGCGCCCGCAAATGATGCGGATGCTACGATTGTTTATGGTGTTAATCATCGTACTTTAAAAGCTACGCATAAAATTGTTTCTAATGCTTCTTGTACTACAAATTGCTTAGCACCAATTGTTAAGCCTTTAAATGATCATTTAGGTATTGTGAGTGGTTTGATGAATACCATTCACGCTTTTACGAACGATCAAGTATTGAACGATAATATTCACTCTGACTTACGTCGTGCTCGTTCAGCAACTCGCTCTATTATTCCTACTAAGACTGGTGCTGCTGCAGCGGTTGGTTTAGTGCTACCTGAGCTAGAAGGTCGTTTAGATGGGTTTGCAATGCGAGTTCCTACTAATAATGTGTCAGTAGTAGATTTAACTTTTGTAGCTAAACGCAATACGACTGTTGCAGAAGTAAATAAAATTCTATTAGATGCTTCAAAAGGAGAATTAAAAGGAATTTTAACTTATTGTGATGAACCTTTAGTATCAGTAGATTTCAATCATAACTCAGCCTCATCGATTTTTGATCCTTCATTAACTCGTATTACTAATGGCAACTTAGTGAAAGTATGCTCTTGGTATGATAATGAGTGGGGTTTTTCAAATCGTATGTTAGATACCAGCTTGGCGATGATGGCAACAGCCAATGTCACTGAAGCTGCTTTGGCCTAAAGTCTACAAAAAGGTGGATAGATTTATCCACCTTTTGATCTAATTCAAGAATTTTTTTTATTAATAAAAACTAGTAAACATGTCTTATAAAACCACAATTAATATTTTTTTATTATCTAATGTAGCATTAGTTGATTTTTTTAGCTTAGGGGTGGTATTAACTTGTTTTGCACCTTTGTTTTTAAGTTCCCATGGGGTTTTTGAAAATTCTTTAGTTACTGCTGATCGGCTATATTGGTTGGGTATCGCTTTAGCAATGGCACCTTTGGGTCAACTAATCAGTACCTCAGTATTAGGCGCTTTATCAGATCTTTATGGCCGTAAGAAATTACTCTTAATTACTTTGTTGGGTTCAGTTTGCAGTTTGTTAATAGTTATCTATGGAATTGATGAGCAAGCGTTGCTATTTGTTTTGTTAGGACGGTTTCTGACGGGATTATTTTCTGGCAATGTTTCTATAGCGCAAGCCAGTCTTGCAGATATGACAAAAATTGCGGCGCTCAAAGCTTGGCGCTTTAATTTTTTACAAATTGGTATTGGTTTAGGAATGTTACTGGGACCTTTATTAGGAAGTAAATTAATTGACCAGTCAAGTCCTGCAGGGTTTACCTTACCTTTTTATTTAGCGTTAGCTTTAATGATTATTGAGTTATTTTTAATCGTTTTCTGTTATCAAGAAACTTTGCCAACTGCAACTGAAGATAAAGTGAATAAACTAGCTGGAATTAATTGGTTATTTGGCATCAAGCAAATAGGTGCTGCTTTTAAAGCCAAAGGTATACGAGATTTATTAATAGCTTGGTTTATTTTTATGTTAGGTTGGGAATTTTATGTACAGTTTTTCACAAATTTTTTACAAGAAGGAAAATTAGCGTTTTCAGCTAATGAAATTGGTAATTTATTTGCATATTTAGGACTTGTTTATTTATGTTGTCAGGTTATTATTGTGCAGCCTTCAACCAGGCTATTTTTAGCCAGAAAAGTGATGGTGCCAGCTAGTGTGGCGGTGGCAATGTTTATTTTTTTAATGGGCTTTGCAACCACAAAAGATTATATCTATGTAATGATTACGGTTTATATAATTAGCATGGCAATATTTATACCAAATTTTAATGCTGTGTTGTCGGAGAATGCACAAGCATGTTATCAAGGGACAGTATTTGGTATGTCAGTTTCGTTACATGCTTTAAGTACAGTTATCATTACCTCATTAGGTGGGGTTTTGATTGCTTACAATGTGCAGTTGCCATTATTAGGTGGTGGTTTATTGATAGGACTGGCTAGTATAATTTTGGCAATGACAAGAATGAAATAAAGAGTTGGTTGATCTGGACTAGTTGTTGATAGCGGTTGCGAAGACAGGTAAAACTAGGCAGAATCAATAAGAGTTTAAGATAGTGGATGAGGATTAATCATGACGATAATAGAAATGTCAGAGATGAACTTAAAAGGTAAGCGAGTTTTAATTCGAGAAGATTTAAATGTGCCTATTAAAGATGGCAAAGTAACGAGTGACGCAAGAATTAAAGCAGCTATTCCTACTATTCAACAAGCACTCAAAGCAGGTGCTGCAGTGATGATATTGTCCCATCTAGGAAGACCTACAGCAGGCAAGTCTGATCCAGAATTATCTTTACAACCGGTGGCTGATTGTTTAAGTAAATTATTAAAAAAACCGGTACGTTTTATAGTTGATTGGTTAAAAGGGGTTGAAGTAAAACCTGGTGAAGTGGTGCTATTTGAAAACGTAAGATTTAATGTTGGAGAAAAAGAAAACGAAGAAGGGCTTGCCAAAAAAATGGCGGCATTATGCGATGTTTTTGTCATGGATGCCTTTGCTACAGCTCATCGTGCTGAGGCTTCTACAGCGGGTGTTAGTCAATTTGCTAAAATTGCTTGTGCCGGGCCTTTGTTAATGCAAGAAATAGAAACATTAGAAAAAGTTTTGAAAAAGCCTAAAAGGCCTTTGATTGCAGTGGTAGGTGGCGCCAAAGTTTCAACCAAATTATCTTTACTAGATTCGTTAGCTGATAAAGTTGATGCGTTAATCGTAGGAGGCGGAATTGCTAATACTTTTATTGCTGCCAATGGCTATGATGTAGGAAGTTCTTTATACGAAGCGGATCTTATTGATGAGGCAGAACGTATTATGACTCGTATGAAGCAACGTAAGGCTTCTTTACCCATTCCAAGCGATGTGGTTGTGGCAGAGCATATGACCGAAACCGCAGAAGCTTATGATGAAAATGTTGACCAAGTTGCTGATGATGAAAAAATCTTAGATATTGGTCCTGAAACAGCTAAGATCTATGTAGAAATTATTAAAAAAGCAGGCACTATTTTGTGGAATGGCCCTTTAGGGGCTTTTGAAATTGAACAGTTTGCAAAAGGAACAGAAGTGGTAGCTAAAGCTATTGCTACGAGCAAAGCTTTATCCGTTGCAGGGGGCGGTGATACTATTGCTGCGATCGATAAATATGGGCTTACCAATAAGATTTCTTATATATCAACGGGAGGCGGTGCATTTCTTGCTTTTATAGAAGGTAAGGAGTTACCAGCGCTGACTGCATTAAAACAACATAAACGAGAAAACAATGGAAAGAAGGCGAAGAACTAAAATTATTATAACCTTAGGCCCAGCGCTTGATGAAGAGAATATGCTAGAAAAAGCAATTCTTGCGGGCGCAGATGTATTTAGGGCTAATTTTTCTCATGGGGTGGCAACTGATCATGCAGGACGTATTCAAGCAGTTAGAAAAGCCGCAAAAAAATTAGGAAGAGAGGTTGCTATATTTGGAGATTTACAAGGTCCCAAAATTCGTGTTGCTTGTTTTAAAAATAAAAAGATTCATTTAGTTGATGGCTGTGAATTTACGATTGATGTAGCTTTGGATAAACAGGCGGGAGATGAAAGGCAGGTAGGTTGTGATTACCCAGAATTAGTACAAGATGTTACAGCCGGAGATATTTTATTATTGGATGATGGTCGGTTAGTTTTTAAAGTAAAGAGAGTTGAAAATACTAAAATAATTTGTGAAGTTGTTACTGGTGGTGAGCTATCTAATAATAAAGGGATTAATCGCCAAGGTGGCGGGTTATCGGCTGCTGCCTTAACAGATAAGGATAAGGCTGATTTAAAAGAAGCCGTTAATTTAGGTGTGGATTACATTGCAGTCTCATTTCCTAGAAGTGCTGAGGATATAGAGGAAGCAAGGCGATTGCTTGAAAAATCAGGTAGTGCAGCAGGAATTATTGCTAAAATAGAACGTACGGAGGCAGTCGCTAATATAGATGAAATTATAAAAGCTTCTGATGCCGTAATGGTTGCTCGAGGAGATTTGGCAGTAGAGATAGGTGATGCAGAAGTTCCTGCCGTGCAAAAACATATTATTCATCGAGTTAGGGCATTGGATAAAATAGTAATTACTGCTACTCAAATGATGGAAAGTATGATTGCTAATAGTGTGCCAACTAGAGCTGAGGTTTCAGATGTGGCTAATGCTGTATTAGATGGCACTGATGCAGTGATGTTGTCTGCTGAAACAGCAGTGGGTAAGTATCCTATTCAAACTATTGAAGCAATGCATCGTGTGTGTTTAACTGCGGAAAAGCAACCCTCTGCACAACAATCTAAACACCGAGTAGAGTGTTATTTTCATCGTCCAGATGAAGCCATCGCCATGGCTACCATGTATGTAGCCAATCATTTGGATATCACAGCGATTATTTCCTTGACTGAATCAGGTTCAACGCCTTTGTGGATGTCAAGAATACGCTCCGGTATTCCTATTTTTGCCTTAACCAGACATGTCGAAACTCAGCGTAAAATGAATCTTTATCGGGGTGTTTATGCGATTAAATTTGATATGACTAAAATTCCAAGACCTTCGCTTAATCGGGTTGCAGCTGATGAGCTAGTAAAAAAAGGCATATTAAAAATGGGAGATCTAGTCATTATCACTAAAGGCGACATCGTAGGTGTTCATGGTTTTACTAACTCATTAAAAATATTTAATGTATAAATAATTTAACGATTATTTACCTCGTCTGGGGAGGGAGAATGAACCAATTAGATAGAAATTCTTTGCCTATTGGTATTTTTGATTCCGGTATGGGGGGGTTGACGGTTTTAAACGAGTTGGTAAAAGAACTTCCTAATGAATCCTTTATTTATTTAGGAGATACCGCACGATTACCCTATGGTACCAAAAGTCAGCAGACAGTTCTGCATTATGCCATTCAAATGACTAATCTTCTTATTCAACAAAATATTAAATTATTAGTAATTGCTTGTAATACTGCAACAACAGCGGCTTTGCCTCAACTTAAACTATTATTTCCTGATATTCCCATTTTAGGTGTCATTGAACCAGGTGCTCACTTGGCAGCTGCTACCACAAAAAATAATAAAGTAGCAGTTTTAGCAACTGAAACAACGATAAATTCAGGTGTTTATCAAAATACCTTACAACATCTTAATCCTATTATTCAGGTTATAACTCAAAGTTGTGGGTTATTTGTAGCTTTGGCTGAAGAGGGTAGTGTCGATGATGAGCTTGCCTATGTTGCAGTAAATAAGTATTTAATTCCAATCAAGCAAGTGCTTGAAGACTGTGATTGCTTAATTTTAGGTTGTACACACTTTCCTGTTCTAATTAAGCCAATTCAACAAGCCTTGCACAATAATATCACCATTATTAATTCAGCCCAGGCTACTGCAAAAAAAATTGCTACAGTTTTACAAGAAGTTAACTTAGAAAACTCAGCTGATAACCAGCAGATTAAATTTTTAGTGACAGACTTACCCGAACGTTTTGCTCGTATTGGTGAAATATTTTTTAAGCGCACGATTTTGCCAAGCACAGTAAGTTTAATTGATGTAGAAACCAGTGCTATAATGCTTAAAAAAGAATTACAGCCATTATAATTTTGATTAACTAATAAATAGTTTATCAGAAGCAGATTTGTAATAAATACTTACCATTTTTTTTCCTTCAGTTGTTTTAGCCAGTTGAACAATAATGTCAATGGCTTGTTGTAATTCTCTTAAAATATCTTGATCAGACATGGCAGGAACATTATTGAGTTTATACATTTGAATCATGCGTAAAAAAGCAACCCGAGGATTATTGGCGTGAATACTGGTTATAGAGCCTTCATGTCCGGTAGAACAGGCGCTAATAAAATCCATAATTTCAGCACCCCTAATTTCTCCCATAATAATGCGATCAGGCCGTAATCTTAAAGAACATTGGACTAAATCTTGCATGGTAATGTTAGCTTTTCCTTGTTGTCCTTTACTGGCTAAAAATTGAATTTTATTTTTATGAGGTGGTATGAGCTCTCTAGTATCTTCAAGAATAATAAGCCGTTCATTTAAATCTATTTCTTGCAAGCAGGCATTTAAAAAAGTGGTTTTGCCGCTGGAAGTACCCCCAGAAATAACTAGAGTTTTTTTCAAGGCAATGGCTTTTTTGAGAAAGGCTGACCATTGCTTATTTTTATAGAGGTTAAATAATTCTTGTTCACAGTCTGATAAGTTATCTAGGAGATTGTTTATCTCAGCTAATTTAACCGATTGATAAAAATTAGTTTGTTCATAGTCAGATAAGGTAAAGTTTTTACAAATATTTTTTCTGATAGAAAGTGTGTGATATTTTGCAGTAGGAGGTAAACAAAGTTGAACTCGGTTGCCATCTTGCAAATTGCCTGATAACAAAGGCTTTTCCTCAGATAAATATTGTTCGTTTTCATTAGCGATTAACTGAAAAAGTCGTTGTAAATGAGTGGGTGTGAAAATAGGAACAGAATATTCTTGTAACTGATTATTTTTTTCAATCCATACCCACTGTGGTTCGTTAATGAGAATTTCTGACACTAGTGGATCGGAGAGCCAATGACTGATGGGGGAAAGTAAACCAATTGAACCTGGTAAAAAATGAATAGTCATATTGTTAATGATTGTTTAAGACAGTATAAAAATCTAAGTCTTCAGCAACAAAAACATTAATTAATTTACCTTGATAAATATTAATGGTAGGTTTGATATTTAAATTTTGATCTAAACTATCTTGAGAGGATTGTTGAAAAGCTTCTGCAATAGATTGTTGATATTGATTGGCACTATTAGGTTGGTCAGAAGCATTTACACCATAAGTTGCAGTGGTTGCACTCATGACGGATAATAAAGCTGCAGTACCAAAAATTTGCCAAAAGTGAGAATCAATATTATCAGCATTAACACCTGCTCGACCGAGCTCATCCACACCAGGGCTATTAATCGTAATAGAAAGATTATTAGGTGTGATAATGCGATTCCAAATAATAAACACCCTGGCTGTTGCTGCGCCATTACCAGCTAGAGTGGTGTATTGACCGATTAGCCGAGAGCCAGCAGGAATAAGAACATTTTCTCCACTATAAGCATAAACGGGTTGAGTAATGATCGCACGAACCATACCTGGTAAATCACTATTGATCGCTGTTTCTAATACGGCATTAATCAATTCTCCTTGTACTATCATATAGTTTGGGTGGAGTAAATGCGATGCATCAATAGTTTCTATGTTATTATTTTGTGAGTTAGCAAAATTAGCATAGGCGCTATTATCTTTTAATAAACTAGGCTTGGAATTATTATTAGCATTTGTTAGTGATCTAGGAGAATAGTGAGCACTATACATTTGAGTAGGAGCATTTTGTCTAATTAGTAGTTGTTTGTTATCTTGATTATTAATCAAAGTGTTAAAATCATTATTTGTTGTTAATAGATTTTTACTTTGCATTTGTTGTAATCGAGAAACGTTCGCAGTTAAGACATTATTATTGAGAGGCATGGTAATTTCTTGGGCTGAAGGAAGCTGCTTTGGTTTATGCTTAACAAGCATTATAATAAAAATCAATAATAAGATCGTTCCTCCTATAATCGCTATGAGAACAGCCTGATTTGATTGGTTGGCGACTTTAGAAATACTGCCTAAATAAGCAAAATTGTCATTTTTTCTTTTAGAACTCATAATAGCCTTCCTGTTAATTGTTATTTTCTAATTTGGCAATTAAATTATTGTTAAAAATTGAAGCCACATGACTAGCACCAAATCGTAAAGTAAATTGTGGGGCTGTCCTTTGAATAACTAGATAATTTTTGTTTTGACGATAATTAACTACTGATTCTTTACCATTAGGATTGTCAACTACAAAAACTGCTGGAATCGGTTGGTTAGGCTGTAGTTGTAGGTAAGTAAATTTACCGTCGTCAAAAACATGAATAGGTACAATGGTTGGATCGCCATTAAAGCTATAGTTCCAGTTGTAGTTTGCAGGATTAGCAAAAGCAGAAAGCTCAGTTTGTCGCTGTTCTTCGAGATGAATCATGGCTTTTTCTATTTTGGTAGTTTGTTCTTCTGGGTAAACAAATTTTATTGCATAAGTTATTCTTTTTTTAGTAGTTGAATCTGAATTAGTTATGAGATGAAAATAGTAAATATGTTTATTGGTGACAACGGTCATGTTGGTATTAGAATGATAAACAGTAGGCTTGATAAAAAGCATATAGGGAATATCTTTATCTACCGAAACAGTCCAGGCTGCTAAATCCCCGTTTTGAATGTTTTCAATTAGTTCATCTTTGCTCAGGATAATTTGAGTGGTGGTAAAAGGAGTACCAAAAACAGGTACAACATTATAAGAAGAATAAGCTACTATCATAATTCTATTATCGCCGGCCAGTTGAACTGGTTGCATAACAGCAAGACAGTTGCTAAGAGTCAATAGACTTAAAAAAAACAATCCTAATTTTTTCATAAATGCTCCAATTAAAGATTATTAAACTAAAGTTACATATTTTGAGTACTGTCTGTCATGACAGGTTGACTAATATATTTAGTTATTTGAAAGCCATCCCAGTCAGATAGCATCTTTTTAGGATCGGTTGGAAAATTTGTGTATTGCCAACTGATTAATCCTGTATAAGGTATTTTGATTGTTTTAGAGTCACCAAACAAATGATCTACTACAACAAAATTAATCTGAGCAAGATTAATCTTTTTTCCTGATTGAATATTTGATAAAGGTAATACATTGTTAATGGTAACGGTTCTATAACCTTTATCGCCTAAAAGATTAATTGCAGCAAATTTGTTATTACTTTCTTGGCTGAGTTCATATTCATTTAAAACTTGTGGTGAGCTTAAAACCTTAACTTCATTGGCTTGATAGTTATAAAGTAAAGGGTCATAAGACTCTCGAGTGGTAACATAATGAGCTATTTCAGCTCGACTGCGAGGCCAGGTAGTTGGTAGAGTTGAGTCAGTTTGTGTAGTGGATAGCCAGACATAACCGTCTTCTCCTTCATGGACTACTACTAATTCGGTATGCTGAGTAGGAATTAAAATAATTAAACAAATGATTAAAAGAGAACAAAGAAGCAAGGCGCTATAAAAAGCGAGTTGATATCTATTTTTGCTAATAGTCATCCTGGTATAAAGATCATCTGCCCAGGAATTTGCTTGTTGAAAATAATTATCAGAAAGATTCAATGGCTGTTTTATTTTAATAATAGTTTTCATTTATTCGCCTTGCCGTAAAGAGGTTTGGGTTGCTTTAAAAGTTGCCATACCTGTTGCACCAGTTGGAGTAGGAATGAAGTCTTTGGCAGTGGGAGGATGAAAAGGAGCAGCATTTATCTTATTTATAGCATTATTGAGGGAATCAGCTAAACCGTTGGCTATTTGTAAGGAAATAAAGCTCGTATTAACAGAGCCCCCTAGAATGTAAGCTAATTCAGCTGATTTCCATAATAGGCCTACACAAATGATGCCCAAAATAATGATGGGTAAAACTCCGGCATTGCCAATTTGTAGAGCAGATTGTCCATTGTGAATTTGTAACCACCAGTAGGCTAAAGATAAAGCAAAAGTTAAAGTTGCTGTAATGAGAAGTTGTAATAATGCGGCGCTAATAATAGCACTAAGCCAACGATCTACTATACCATGAAAGGGCTTAAAAAAATAAAACAAAGCTATGAGAGGTGTCAAAACAAATAAAAGGGCTAATAAAACTTTTGCTACTATAATTTCCAGCAAAGCTAATCCCACTAAAGTGTAACCAAACATCCATAGCAAGATGCCATCCAGCCAAGCCCCCATATTATTAAATCCACCAATCTGAAATACTATTGTCCCTAGTTTTGTGAACTGATTTAAAACAATTTGCATAGCGTTATTAATATTATCGCCACCAGGGATATGAGTTGGTGAGGCACTAATTAATTCACTACCTAACTCATTAATAAGACCATTAATCAAATCAATAAAATTTTGCGAAACCCAGGCCCATTGTGTGACAGCCATGTAAATAAAGCCAATTTTTAAGGTGGTTTTAATAAAATGAGACATACTTGTTTTTACCCAGCCTAACATGATGCTATAACCTAAAATGACTATATAAATCGTTGCAATAATGCCTAAAGGAATTTTTAAATAATTAGATAAGGCGGCAAAACCATTGAACACGTAGTTTTGCAATAATAAATCTATTTCAAAAAGAGTATTCGTTACAAAATTTGATCCTTCTATAGTTAAATTTTCTAACATTAGCCTTCTCCTGCTGTAGATTCATAAATAAAAAGTTCGTCGTTTAAACGAGCAGCTACCGCTTTATCTTTAAGATTGTACAATGTTAAATTAGAATAATTGACATCCCGCTTTGCATAATCAAGCATGGCTTTAAAAAATCGATCGCAACCATGAGAATAATTTTTAACAAACGGGTTATCGAAATGAGTCGGGTCATAAACACAAGCGATATAAGCACTACCTGTGCTATCATAAAGACTAGTAGTAACTTCAGCATACCATTCAGCCTGATAAATAAATTTTGCAGCTTGCTTTTTATCAGTAGTTAATAATTTATTGCTATTGTGACAGGCTGTTAAGTAACAGCCAGTACTTAATAAGAAAAGACCAAATAAAAATTTATTAAATTGCATAAGCTTTTTCCTATGAGTTATAGTTCCAAGAATTAATAGGAGTCTTAGTACACCATTTGCCAAAATCTGGACAAGGGGTGGTTAAATCAGAATGAGCGCAGCTTGCTAACAAGCCAGTAATCAAAAAAATTATGGCCATTAATGGTATTATTTTATTCATTAATTGTCTCCTGCTTGATTGTATTCGGCTGCTTCATTTTCTGTGGCAATTTGAGAAGCTTGAATGGAAGCGGTTTGTTCATTTAATACAGTTTGCATATGTAACTCTTCAACTTCGATATAACCTACTTCCAGTTCAATTCTAGAGTTAAGATCCATAGAGGATTTAAGATCACTATTTTTTTGTGAATCTTCAATTTCTTGGCCGAGCTTATATAAGCTAGTAAGATGAGAATTAATATTCTCAAATTCATAACTTGCTTGAGTGGCACTAGTTTGATTGGTAGCAACTTGGTTTTCATAAGCTTGAGCTAAATTAGCATCAGTACCTTTTGCATAAGTTTCTTGATTCATACTATAATTTGCTTGCTGATATTGTTGTAGTAGTTGATGATATCTTGCGGCATTACCGCCCGCTATCCCTTGTAAAGCTGACTGCCAATCTGTGGCTGACCATTCTCGGTCTTGTTGCAGCTCATTGAGTGAGTTTTCAAAATTTCCCCAACCATAATTACCAGTAATAGACTGATATTGAGCTTTCAATTGATGATATTGATTTTGTAAGCTTTGATATTGACCATTGAGTTGATTGATTACTTCCGTAGTTTTAACAATTTCTCCTACATCGATAACGGGCATCATGGCTAAGGCAGGGGTGAAAAAAATATTCATCGATAATAATAAAGGGATAAAAAAATAATAATTGGAAGGAGTTGATTTGTAGTTCATAGTTGATCGCACCATTCTTGAAAAATAGGCAACCACACGTTTGAGTCATTACCCATTTCCAATCTTATTTTATGTAATAACCTTAAGGTTTTGCTGTTAGCAGAATAAACATTAAGTTCAGGTTTTAAGGCAGATAAATTTAATTTACCAATAACACTAAAACTTGCTTGCTTATAAAGAAATAAACGTTTTTCTTTGGGTGTTTGCTTGATAAATTCAAATTCACTACTAGAAAGGTTGAAATGTTTATAATGCTTTTCATAATTGGCAGTTGGGTTGCAAAAAAATAGATGGGTCGCACAATTATCTAAAAATTGTGCGCTTAAGTTTGATTCGACGACCGAGGCTGGGGATTGAGTAGCTAATACAATATGACAATTCTTTTTTCTGAGAGTGGGTAGCCATTGCTTTAATTTTCTTTGCCAATAGAGATTATCTAAATATACCCAGCCTTCATCTAAATAGATTGAAACTCTTTGTCCCGTTAGAGACTCTTCTATGCGATGAAATAAATACATCATTACAACTGTTAGCACATTTTTAGAAAGGTTTAATAAGTGTGTTAAATCAAAACCTATTTTATGTGCATCGATAGTTAGCTGGTCAAAAGAGTTGTCAAATAGATAGCAATATTCCCCATCAGGTCGAGTACCAGATTTTTTTAACCAGCGGTTTAATTGATTCCATCTTGAAAAATTAATAGGTAATAAACTGGTGACAGTTGATAAGTTTCTATGTTCTGGAGCAAGTGATTCAAAGGCATAGTTTATACATTCATTGATCATTACAGTAAGAGAGCTCGGCAATTCTTCTTCTTCTTCCATTCTAATTAATTGACAAAACCACTCTTGTAAAAAAGATCTGTTTAATGGTGTGTCATTTAATGTAAAGGGATTAAAAGCAATGGGTTGATTGGCTGAGAGGGCTGTATATTGACCTTGGCTTGCCCGTATGTAAATTTCAAGGCCATTATCACGGTCAAAGAAAAATGAACGGCCTCCATAGCGCGTCATTTGTGAGTCCATAAAACCTATGAATACAGTCTTACCTGATCCATTACCGCCAATAATAGTAGTATGCCCTGGTGTTAAATCATTGCTATCCCCGCTACCCGCAGTATGGAAATTAAAAAACACAGGGGTTTTAGAAGGAGTTTCAATTAAGGTAACAGCAGAACCTAAATGATTTTTATCTCGATAACCAATGGGATAATTATGTAAAGGAAAGAAATCTACAAAATTTAAACTAGTTAATAATGTTGATCTAGCTATATATTTTTGATTGCAAGGGATTTGTGCCCAAAATGCTGCTTCTTGGCCAATGGTTTCATGTACGGCCACAAAGCCAATATCGGCATAAATTCTTACAGCTAAATTAATTGATTCTTTAAGATGAGTAAGATCCTGAGATAATAAAAGCAAGCTGTTATGATGATAACCAATTTTTAAACGATCTGAAGCTAAGTCATCAGAGCATTGAACTAATTCTTGGAGTTGTGATTTAGCTGGATCGTTAGCATTTTTGAGCTTAATGATTTGTTTATTAATCAGACTTTGTGCTTTGCTATTAGGTTCTAAGGCAAAACTATTAGTAAAAATAAATTCACAATCAAGTTGTAACAATTTATTAAACATGATGGGTGCACTAGTTGTACCATAACTTTTAATGGATAAGATGGAAGCAAAGGTAGAGGCTTCATTGGCATCCAAAAATTCAATGAATTTGCCAAAAAATAAACGTTTTTGTGGTAAATAATTAGCAATGTTACCGAAAGGATAAAGTGCATAAGCTTTTAGAGTATTATCAATAGAGGTGGCAATAGGGGTTGCAAAAGTAGGTTGGCTAAATTTAATTACATCATTGTTATTGATAAATTGTCCTAGAAAAGCAAGTAATTCTGCATAATGCAAAGATTCATCCTGAGAACCTAATAAATGAGGTTGAAATGCCTTCAAAGAAGTAATTAATTGCGTGGTTGTTTTAATAAGTTTTTCTACCACATGATGTTGATAATTATTACGCGCTTTTTTAATAGTTCTTGAATTAATTCGCTGTAAAAAATTTAATGAGGGGCTAAATTTTTTAGAATGGATACCGCGATGGGCTACTACGATATAAAGTGAATTGTGATAGAGCGGCTTGGCATTAAACTGTTGATGATATTTAATATTGACTTGATTAGTAAAAGGATCTTTAAATTTACCTTGCAATTGAATATTTAATTTTTGTCTAATTATGTAGGTATAGAGACAAAAATCATCGGACAAATTACTGATGGCATAGTGCCAATTACGCTTAAAAGTATTTAGCTCTTGATTAGTTGCTGTATCAAAGGCAACACCAGCTAGCCTAATAACACTACCTATTTGTCCGTTATCAGCAGCAAAGATAGTGGGGTTAATTAAATGTGTAATATGAAAGTGTTTGGAAATACCAATTTCTTTTCTAACAACATTAAAATCAGATATATTAGAAGCAATCATAACTTTGACATCTCCATAAGTTTTTATTTTTGATCATGCCAATATTTGCTCTAATTGAAAGTAAGCGAAAGATATGTGGATCTAGTTGCGATAATATCAAGCCAATTATATGTAGCGGAAAATAGATTAACAAAGCCAGTAGATTGTTGGTATAAATGAAGACTAACATGACAAATAGTCCAGCGATAAAGAAATAATCGTAGACTACCCCAAAAATCATGGCTGGCTTAGTTAATGCTTTGAAAATAATAGAAATATGTAATGGTTCATCTTCCATTATTAACTTCCTGTTAACATAGTCAGTAAAGCTCTGGCGCCAAATACTATGCCAATCCCAATGACCACAGCTGTTAGATAACTTTTTGGAATGCGGCCTAAAGCAAAACAACCAAATCCTACGCTTACGATAGCAAGTCCAGCCACAGCTTTTCCTACATCGCCTGTTAAATAATCTAAAAAATTATTTAAAACATCGACTACATCAGCATGTGCACTGATAGGTATTAATGTTGCTAAGCCAAGCAAATCAAAAACAAATCTTTTTTTATAATTTTTTAAAAAAGCAAATGTCACGACTAACCTCCATAAGAAAAATGTTAATAACTATTAACCTAGAAACCGGTTTAATAGCTAAAAAACAGAATAAAATGAATGTGAAAAAATTAAATTGAAAAAGAATTAAAAACTTTCTAAGGGTTTAGAAAAAAAATAATTGGGTGGAATAAGAGGCGGATATTGGCAATGTAATGCAATTATTAAATGAAAGCAAGTATTAATTTTAAAAGTTATTAAAAAGTTTATTTAAATAAATTTAATAATGATTATTTTCTAGAAATTAATGAACAATTTATTTTTATTATAACCAAGTGTAAAAATTAAATTAAAGATTTATAGTTTTAAACAGTTGTTGAGTCACTGTTTTGGAATAAAAGAGAAAATTACTAGGTTAAAATAAATTTGCTTAAGATTACCTAATGCTTTTTAGTAACACTGGCAATTTTATTAAAAAAATCTATATTAAACAAATAATTGTAAAGCAAGGTTTATATTGTTAAATAGAAGAAAAAGCACAAAAAATGTGCTATTATGGCTATCTATTAATAAAAAGAATAAGGAATCAACATGTTACGTTTATTAAGCGGTTATCAGGATCCTCCTGGCGATCAAAGTTCTATAGGAAGCCGCAGAAGTGGTAGCGATAGAAGTTCAACGTCAGGCAGTACTGGTTTTTCTACACCTGAGCCAAGACCCAGCGTACTTATGGATACAGTAGAGCGTGGTGCTGGAATGGGTAGTGGATTTAGAGGCGAACCTGATTCAATAAGCTTTTCTTCTCTAGAATGGGATGCTGCAAAAACAATTATTCCTGACGGATTCTTTTCTCATTTTAGAGTAATTTTAGAAGGCATTAATACTTTACGATTGGGAATGATTTCAACTCGCTTTTTTCGTAGGATAGGTGAAAGATTTGTTAGAGAGGATAGATGGGATAGATTTTACAGACCGCTTATGTTTGGATTAATCGGTGCGGCAGAGTTTAGAAAAGTACTCATGGTTTTAGAGCTGTTAGAAATAGCCATTAGAGCCTATGATCCAGAAGTTACTATCGAAGGATTAGGAAAAGGTTCAGTAGCTGAAAGAGTAAATGCAGCAATGCGAGCAATTTTTATCCATCAAATTAACTCACCTTATATAGGTTCGGCACTTTTATTAACAGAGTATTCGTATAAAAAAGATGGCGTTGACTATAAATTTTTTGCTCCTGGTCGGGTTACTAGCAATAGTTCTTATTTATGGGGGATTGCTGCCATATTAATTAATTTAGCTAATGGCTTGTTTGGTCCTTTGCAAGCGGGACTAAAAGCTTGTTTTGTTGGTGGAGATATAACAGCTGATCCTATTCCTCCAGTAGATTGCAAGAGAATAATTTATGGTGTTGTAAAAGAATGGAAATAATAAATTATCCGCCTGCTGGAGCGGCAGCCCCGCGATAAACTTTAGCTGCTACGACATCAGTAGCTTGATCTGTTGGTCGAGATGTAGTGAAGAAACTACAAAACCATTGTGCCCAAGTTACCCTGGGTGTAGAGGTTGCAGCTTTGGGTCTTACAGCTGCGCTGGTAAAACTTTCTCGAGTAGCTGCTGTTCTGACTTCTGGCCCAGCTCTGGTTGTAAAAAAACAGCCAAATAATGCTTCGGTCCAAGTTCTTCTTCTAGGAATACTGGACGCTACTGTTGTAGTCGATACACTTGCTGCAACGGCACCTAGAGTAGTAAGCGGATAATCATCTAAAGGAACAGTTTCTAAATCTTTCATCTGGTGTCTTTCTAGCGCCATATGAATTTGCGAAAAATGAGCATACTGCCTAGCGGTAGTACCTGTATTATCCAGTATATCAAGATTTGCTCCTTTATCAAGTAAGGCATTAGCTAGATCTATCCTCCCACTTTTACAAGCGATATGGATAGGTAAATCTCCATCCCCATTCACTAAGCTAACATTGGCGCCTAGATCTAATAAATAGGTTACAGTTTTTAAATCTCCTTGGGTACAAGCAAGATGAAGTGGTAAGTAACCATCAACATTTTCATTAATTAGCGTGGCTTTTTCAGTTGAACTTTTATTTTCTAAGACCTTTACTACACCAAAATAGTTTTTAGCTTCACAATAGTGATGTAAAGAAGCTGTGATAGCTTTGACTTGATCTTTAAGATCAATATCATAACGGTGCCTTAGATCACGGCTGATAGCAGCTGGCGTAATGCTAACCAGTGTTTCACTATAACGATTCTTTTGAGTCAGTAATTCTTGATAGGCAATCTGTTTCATACTAATCATTTCATGATTAATCATTGCTAATTCGATAAAATCAGTATGACGACTTATTATTTCTGGATAATAAAAAAAGCTTTTTTTTATAGTATTGAGCCTTGCAGAAAAAATTTCTAACAAAGGGTCTTCTGCAGCTGAAGCTGACTCAAATGTTGCAATTTCAGCTCCTGTGAGATCTCTGCGTATCCTCATGACAGCTAATCGATCTTGTAGGTAGTTTTGAAAACGTAATAAATGTTGTTGATAGAGCAGCGCTAATTTATATCTAAATAGGGCTGTGTTTATATCGTTAAAATCTTCACCTAGTGCAAGGGAATAGGCAATCAGTTGAATAATTAAATTATGAATTTCTTCTTGAAATTCCAACAGTTTTAATTGTAAATCTAGCTCTGCTATGAGAGCTGGTAATCGATCAGGCACCATGCCTTGGGTAACAATCCCTTGTTCCTTTTGCGCTCTAATTTCAGCACAACGAATCGGTATGGCAGCTAGATTCGACTCATAAAGAAGATAAGCTTTTCTAATTTGTATTGTTGTAAACATGGCTTGATCCTCCTTGATCATTATTCCTTTTTTTTATAATTAAACTTGTGCAAAAGTTCTTGCGAGCATCGCTACCAGGTATTTATTTACTGTTTTCGTACAGACGCGTTTTGCGGTAAACTCTTTTGAAAATCTGATTCACTCAAGGTGCGATGCAGTTACTTCAGAACAAGCTTAATAGCCAGCACCTAAGGTCTAGCATAAAAGTATAGCTTGTAAAATAAAATGCTTAAAAATTTTAAATGCAAAAATAACCCATTTAATTCAAAGGGTTATTTTGGATATATCTAATAATATTTATTATAGAAGAAGCAGTAGATCTAAAAGATCTACTGCAATGATAAACAAAGCTTAACAATATTAAAGGCTAAGCTGTTAGAGCTCTAGGCTGCAAATCTGCAGTTCTTGCTATTCTTTTATGTGATAACGTCTGTTGTACCACGTCATAACAAGCATTAAGTTGATCAAGTGTTAATGGGGTGTAAGTTTTTTTGCCAGCAGTATCTCTAGCTGAAATACCTCTTTCAATAGTTTTACGTAGCTTATGAAGGTATTTATTTAAATGAGGTAATGGATCAATAACGCTGCCATTTCTGCTTTCACGTAGTTCTGTTACGCCCGCATTTAAACCAGCGCGTGACATGGCTGTGGCACCAAAAACTGAAATGATAGCAAATAAGGTTCTTTGAAACTCATTAAGACCAGGGGTGAAGTATGTAATGGCGACATTAGTTGCTCCTAAGCAGAGCGCGGGTATTAAAAATAATAAGGCGGTCAAAAAACGTGAGCTTTTTCTATCCTGCGATAAAAATCTAGCAGAAGCATCAAAAATCTGTTGTCTGGCTAAAATATACCATATTAATATATTAACCGCGGTGCCTACTCCTGCCACTAAAGCCGCAGATATTACATTAAGAATTCTTGGGTTGTGAAACCCATCAATAGAGATGGCAAGTAAATCTTTTAAAACTTTCGGTTCTACGTTTTTGAAAAAAGTGTAATTACCAACACCTGCCAGAAGTGTTGCAACAACAATATTAGAGAGACTAGTATAAACTTGTTTATAGGCCGGCATGTCACCATGAGTATCAGCTAAAGTAGCAACACTTTGAAGTGCATTACATAGTTGCTCAGGGTTAAGAACATTAGCAAAAATAGCTGCTAAATTAGTGACTGTTGGATTTATCTCTCTATCGGAAATATCTAATTCAGCTAGACGCTGTATATCATCGAGTGCATGAATCAATTTAGCAGAGAGCACACTTCTTGTCTCAGTTGCATCTGTGAACTGAAGATAACGTCCAGTAAGCTCAGCACGACAACCAAAAAATTGACAAATCCCCCCCCTAAAAAGTCTTTTTACATAGCGGCCATCTTGTGGACCTCTAGTTATAAAATAATTTTTAAGGAAATTAAAATTGCCAAACGCAGGACCCATACACCCTAATACATCACCAATACGTGAAGTGGTGTTGTGAGAAGCTCTAAACATTTCTTCCCAAGACAATTTAGTGGTTAAACCGTTTAATAAACCTGAGGGAACACCTATTGCTAAGATACCTAAAAAATCCCTACGAGTTAGTTTTTTCATTAGCGCGTGGGTATTTTTTACCACAAATGGCGTGATGGCTATGGTTCCAAAAGCACCTGCCAGCGCACCTAGTGCACCTTTATACCAAGGGTGATCAAAAATATCTCTAAATTGAATATTTCTTGCAATCCAAAGTCCGCCTACTGATTTGGTAGTGAGCACTAAAATCGTAGGAAAGGTAGAGCCGATGGCACAAATTTGCATGATAATACCATGCGGGTATTTGCAAAAAATAATACGGGCGAGTGAATCTTGAGTGCTGCCACCACCTTGACCACCGCTACCACCCTGACCACCACTTCTTTCGCCAGCTATTAAGGGAAGCTCTTCGCCGTTTCCTGGGCCAGCGGTTCCAGCAGTAGCGCCACTACCGTCAGTCCTAGCACTAGCTTCGCCGGTTGTTGTTCTGCTTCCTGTACCGCCGCGCAAACAGCAGCCATAGACATGGCTTTTATTTGCTTGTAAAAAAGCGGTTACTTCCTCCATAGTTGCCGGCTCACTTTCAGGTACCGCGGCCAACAAAACTTCTAAATCAGATTTTTTTGGGGGATCAAATACGACAACTTCTTCTGCTTGACCAGGATTACAATCGTGAAATTCTAGTTCTTCTTCACAATCTTTAAAAGCTTCGTCTGGAATTGTTTCAGCTCCTGATGTAGCAGTTGTTAACTCCTCAATAATAACCGGTTTATCTCGAGAGGTTTTTGGTGGTGATAAAAGCGCTTGTATGATGGTATTAGTTAAATCAGAGGCTGCTTCTTGTCTAGCTAGTAAAGAGGGTATTGGAATAGTTAGTGTTAAAGTTCCAGAATCTTTAGGTATATCATTTGGCATATTATTATCCTCTTTTTTTAATTAATAATGACTCTATTTCATCAAAAAGTTGCTGACAGATATTAAGTCCACATAAAGTATCTAATTCTCTGACACAGGTAGGACTCGTGACATTAATTTCAGTAATGTAGTCACCAATTACATCTAACCCTACAAATAGCAAACCTTTTTCTTTTAAGACAGGAGCCACTTGTTCACATAACCAATAATCACGCTGCGTTAGAGGTTGGGTCTCTGCTTTGCCACCTGCAGCTAGATTGGCTCGTGTTTCACCTGGTTGAGCTATTCTGACTAACGCATGTGAAACAGGGTTACCGTTAATGAGTAGAATTCGTTTATCACCCGCTTTAATTTCTGGTAGGTAACGTTGTGCCATAATAGGAGTAGTAAAATGATTGGTGAGTAGTTCAATAGTCACAGTACTGTTAGGATCTTTAGAGTCAATGCGAAAAATGCCTTGTCCTCCTAAACCATTAAGTGGTTTTAGAATTACGTCTTGTTGTTCAGTAATGAAATCTTTTAACAATTGCAGTTGACTGCTAATTAATAAGGGGGGAATACAGTCTGGAAACCAGGTGGCAAAAACTTTCTCATTGGCATCACGCAAACTTTGGGGTTTGTTAATGACTAAGGTGCCAGCTTGTTCAGCGTGCTCTAATAAATAAGTCGTATAAATATAGTTAAGATTAAAAGGTGGATCCTGGCGCATTAAAATGATATCTAGCTCAGCTAAATTGATAGTTTGTTCTTTATTAAATTTAAACCATGAGTGATTATTATCTTGCACAGTTAATAGTTTGGTGAGAGTGCAGGCGGTATTATTTTTAAAAAATAAATCACGAGGCTCCATATAATAAAGTTGCCAGCCTCTACGCTGGGCTTCCAGTAGCATGGCAAAGCCAGTGTCTTTTTTAGGTTTTATCGTGGCAATAGGATCCATGATAATTCCAAGCTTCACAGTGGCCAAATTTTTTCCTTATTATTGGTAATTTATAGACCAAACATGTTAGCCGATAAAAAATAGACTGTCATCTAATTTTGCCGATATTTTAATCCAAAAATTGATCACATCTATAAAAATTGCTAATAATTTTACCAAATCTCTCAATTTAAATAAGTTATTTATTGATCAAATTAAGCGTTGCTATTAAGGTATATACCCTTAGAAATAAACAATAACTTTTTTTGACGATGATTGCTGGAGAAAACAATGCCATTGATTTTTATCTGGATGCTGCTTGAAATTGCTGCCTTTATTGTCGTAGGTGAGTGGCTTGGTGTGTGGTGGACTTTATTCATAGTGGTAATCAGCACGGTTTTAGGTTTTGCCATTTTAAGAGGCCAAAGCCTGGCGCTGATGAAAAAAATGCAAGAGGCTATGAGAACAGGTAGAGCCCCAACTAGTATTAAACAAGAAGTCCCTTTTATTATGCTAGCTGGTTTACTGTTGATTATTCCTGGCTTGCTAAGTGATGTATTAGCTGTTCTGGTACTAATTTGGAATATTCCTAAACTTATTATGAATGGATTTAAAAAATCCAAAAATGATCGTTTTTCAACCGATAATATAATTGAAGGTGAGTTTTGGGAAGAAACCAATAAGAAAAAACAACTAAACAAACCCAAAGATGATCAGTAATTGATCTAACTTTTGCTAAGAGAATGTTTTTCCAAGAATAAGTGAACTATTTAAAATAAATTTCATGATGAGCACTTGATCTTTATCTGGAAAGCCCCATTTTATACCTGGGTTTGCTGGATCGTATAACCGGCAATTATTAAACTAATTAATAAGGAGAGGAAAGATGAGCTTTCGTCCGTTACATGATCGAGTTTTGATCGAACGAATTGAAGAAGAAGTAACCAGTGGTGGTATTGTTATTCCAGATAATGCTAAAGAAAAGCCAAGCCGAGGTAAAGTAATTGCTGTAGGTAAAGGCAAGCAATTAGACAGCGGTGATATCAAAGCCTTAGATGTCAAAGTAGGTAATATGGTTTTATTCGGCAAATATGCTGGTACGGAAGTGAAAATAGATGGTAAAGAATACATCGTGATGCGTGAAGAAGACATCATGGGTATTATTGAATAATAACTTGAAATAGTAAGAGGAAATAGCAATGACAGCAAAACAAGTGGTATTTGGAGAAAAAGCACGTCAACGTATGATTGCAGGGGTAAATATTTTAGCTGATGCAGTACGCGTGACCATGGGACCTAAAGGTCTAAACGTAGTTCTAGAAAAATCTTTTGGTGCGCCGACTATTACTAAAGATGGTGTGAGTGTTGCCAAAGAAATTGAAGTAGAAGATAAAGTTGAAAACATGAGTATTCAGCTCGTAAAAGAAGTTGCTTCGCAAACTTCTGATGCAGCGGGAGATGGCACAACAACTGCAACAGTTTTAGCTCACGGATTTATAACCGAAGGTGTGAAAGCGGTTGTAGCGGGTATGAACCCAATGGATATTAAACGAGGTATTGATAAAGCTGTTAGCAAAGTAGTAGAAGCTTTAAAGAAACTTTCAAAACCTTGTACAGATCATAAAGCCATTGCTCAAGTAGGGACTATTTCAGCTAACTCTGACACCTCTATCGGTGATATTATTGCTGCGGCTATGGAAAAAGTAGGTAAAGAAGGGGTTATTACAGTAGAAGAAGGTTCTGGACTTGAAAATGAGCTTTCTGTAGTAGAAGGTATGCAATTTGACCGTGGTTACTTATCACCTTACTTTATCAATAATCAACAAAGTATGTCTGCTGAATTAGAAAATCCTGTCATACTATTAGTTGATAAGAAAATTGCTAATATTCGTGAAATGTTACCTGTGCTAGAAGCGGTAGCAAAATCTGGTAGCCCATTGCTTATCATTGCTGAAGATGTAGAGGGTGAGGCGTTGGCTACTCTAGTTGTTAACACGATGCGTGGTATCGTTAAAGTTTGTGCTGTCAAAGCACCAGGTTTTGGTGATCGACGTAAAGCCATGTTAGAAGATATCGCTATTTTAACAGGCGCTAAAGTGATTGCTGAAGAAATTGGCTTAAGCTTAGAGAAAGCAAGCCTAAATGACTTAGGCCGTGCTAAACGAATAGTGGTAACCAAAGAAAATACTACCATTATTGATGGGGCTGGTGATGGAAAAGATATTGAAAGCCGCATTAAACAAATTCGTGCGCAAGTCGAGGAAACAACTTCAGACTATGATCGTGAAAAACTTCAAGAACGTTTAGCTAAACTTTCTGGGGGGGTTGCCGTGATTAAAGTAGGTGCTGCTACTGAAGTTGAAATGAAGGAAAAGAAAGCACGTGTTGAAGATGCATTACATGCAACTCGCGCTGCAGTAGAAGAAGGCGTTGTCCCTGGTGGTGGTGTAGCTTTGATTCGCTCACTAGAAGCTATCAAAGAATTGAAAGGTGATAACCATGATCAAAACATGGGTATTGCTATCACTCGTAAAGCACTTGAAACACCTTTGCGTCAGATTGTTAGTAATGCAGGTGAAGAAGCTTCAGTCGTATTAGCTAAAGTGGTTGCTGAAAAAGGTAACTTTGGTTATAACGCAGCAACTGGCGAATATGGTGATATGATTGCTATGGGGATCTTAGATCCAACTAAGGTTACACGTACTGCTTTACAAAATGCTGCTTCTATTGCTGGGTTAATGTTAACTACGCAATGTATGGTTGCTGAAGTACCAAAAGCTGAAAATGAAGCTGCAGGAGCTGGTGCTATGGGCGGTGGCATGGGTGGTATGATGTAATTTCTTCCTATACTCATTCTATATTTTAAAGCCCTTGTTTTACGACAAGGGCTTTATTTTTTACATGACCATCTAATTAATAATAAATAGTAAGGATAAACTAATGACTAGTAGAACTATTTTAATTACTGGTGCAAATCGTGGTATAGGCCTTACTTTTACAGAAATTTATGCTAAGCAAAATTGGCAAGTGATTGCTTGTTGTCGAGACCTTGAGCAAAGTATAGAACTCAGGCGGTTAGCAAAGCAACTCCCTAACATTACACTCGAGACTCTGGAAATTACCAATCCAAAGCAAATTCAGAATTTAGCTTATAAAATTATGCAACCCATAGATATTTTATTGTTAAATGCAGGAATAAAAGGTGCTTCACAAACATTAAGTGAAATAAATGCCGAAGATATGCTGACAGTATTTGATACTAATGTTGTGGGCCAATTGAGCATGATACAATATTTTGCAGACAAGGTGACGGCTAGTTACGATAAACAAATTGTCGTGTTATCAAGTAAGATGGGTAGTATAGATGATAACCGTAGTGGAGGTAGCTATAGCTATCGAGCCAGTAAGGCTGCTTTAAACATTGTCATGAAATCAGTGGCGATTGATTTGGCACCACAAGGCGTTCATGTATTAATTCTCCATCCAGGTTGGGTAAAAACTAGAATGAACGGGTCTGATGCACCATTAGATACCTTTGCAAGTGTTAGCGGCATGATTAATATTATTAATAACTATAAAAATTTTAAATCAGGTTCATTTAGAGATTATAAAAATCAAGAAATTCCTTGGTAATATATGACTGAACAACGATTTCATTATGCAAAAAAACAGTTTGGCCAAAATTTTTTGATCGATGAAACCATTATTGAACAAATCGTTAGTATTATTATTGCTGCAAAAAGTGAACAGATCGTTGAAATTGGTCCGGGGCTTGGCGCTTTAACCAAACGATTATTATCTTTGGTTAAAGAGTTAACTGTAATAGAAATAGATCGTGATCTTATTCCCCAACTTGAAAGGCTTGGGAGTGGCTTTAATAATTTAAAAATTCATCAAGCTGATATATTAAAATTTGATTTAGCAACCTTAAGTAAGCCAAACCAAACAATCCAAGTGGTCGGTAATTTACCTTATAATATTTCTACCCCAGTATTGTTTCATTTAAGCCAATATGGCAGCGTTGTTTCAGAAATGATTTTTATGCTGCAAAAAGAAGTAGTTGAAAGAATCTGCGCGCATGTGGGTAGCAAAGCTTATGGCAGATTAACCATCATGTTACAGTACCATTATCAGCCGCAATATTTGTTTACAGTGCCCCCTCAGGCTTTTAAACCTGTTCCCAAAGTGGATTCAGCGGTTGTTCGTTTAACACCGTATAAAATTAAACCAATTGTTGCTCAGGATGAAAAATTATTAACTAGAATAGTTACTCAAGCATTCAATGCTAGGCGTAAAACCTTAAAAAATGCTCTCAAGGGTTTTATTGATGAAAAGTTATTAACAGTACTTGAGATTGACTCACAATTAAGGCCCGAAGCTATTACCCTTCAGCAATATGTGTCAATTTGTAATCATTTGGTTAATGAAAAAAACTTGCTCTAAAGTGGATCTTTCAGGTATGCTGACACCCTTATAAATCTATATAAAGCAATCATGACCGTACAGCCACCAAAATATAGTATTGATGTTCGGGTTGAAACCATGTATCTTGATACTGAATCCCGCCCACAACAAGATCACTTTGTTTTTGCCTATACGATTACTATTTTCAATTCAGGGTTAGTAGCTGCAAAACTATTAACAAGGCATTGGTTTATTAGTAATGCAGAAGGTAAAACTTATGAAGTACAAGGTGAGGGTGTTGTTGGAGAACAACCTTATTTGAAACCTGGAGAAGCTTATCAGTATACGAGTGGTACAGTATTAGATACACCAGTTGGTACCATGCAGGGAAGTTATCAATTGATTGCAGATGATGGTCAAGTATTTGAAGCGGTTATTGCACCGTTTACTTTAGCTGTTCCCAATAAATTGCACTAACTAATAAGGGTTATTATGAGCACTTATATTATAGGTGATGTGCAAGGTTGTTATAAAGAATTGGTAACGCTTTTAGATAAAATTAATTTTAATGAGCATACTGATAGACTTTGGTTTGTTGGAGATTTAGTTAATAGAGGCCCGCAATCATTAGCAGTATTAAAATTAGTAAAAAAGCTTTCTGATTATAGTCAGATCGTATTGGGTAATCATGATTTACACTTGTTGGCAGCGTTTTTCAAAAAAAGAGCTTTACATAAACAAGATACCTTTACCGATGTTTTACTTGATGATCAGGCTGTGCAATTATTAGATTGGTTAAGGCAGCAACCTTTATTACATTATGATTCAGAGTTTCATACTGTAATGACTCATGCCGGATTATATCCTGCTTGGAATTTAGAGCTGGCGCAGCAACTTGCTGAAGAAGTTAGTAAGCAATTAAAAAGCGATCATTATGTTGAATTATTAGGAGCAATGTATACCAATCAGCCAAGCTGTTGGCAGGCAGACTTAACAGATTATCCAAGGTGGAGTTTTGTTATCAACGCCTTTACTAGAATGCGTTATTGTGATGAAAAAGGCTGTTTGGTCTTTAATGAAGAGGGTCCTGTCGGGACACAACAGAAAGGGTTGTTACCTTGGTTTGAAATGCCTAACCAAAGGGATTCAGCTTTGCAGGTTGTCTTTGGCCATTGGGCGGCTCTACAAGGTAAAACAGGGAAGAAAAATATTATTGCACTTGATACAGGATGCGTGTGGGGAGGTTCATTAACAGCCATGCGATTAGAGGATAAAAAATTTCTTGTGGTCAATAAGGCAGCTTCATGAACTCTTTATATCAAGAACTTGAACAACTCATTACTAAATTGAAGATTGATTTATCAGTTGAAGAAATGCATGGTTTATTGGTTGGTTGGCTCTGCGTTAACGGAATTGATGAAAAAGGGTGGCAGAGTATGCTGTTTCCAGAAGTTGAAACTGAAGAGGAGTTATATCCAATTTTTTTACAAATAGCAAAAGAATTGGCCGATCCAGACTTTGGCTTTGATTTATTATTACCGGATGATGAAGAATCTTTAGTGATAAGGGGAGAAGCGTTAGCCTTATGGTGCCAAGGGTTTTTAGCAGGGATTGGATTAACAGGACTTGATGTTAAAAAAATAACAGAAATAATGGAGCCTACACAGGATATATCAGAGATATCACAATTAGATTTTATGGTGTTATCTGATGATTCTAAAGAAGATGAGGAAGCTTTTGTTGATATTTCTGAATATGTAAGAATGGCAGTATTATTAATTTATGCTGAAATATTAATAAAAAAAAGTGGCAGTTATAAAGATCTTGATGAAAACATACACTAACAGTTAGGAAATAGAATGTCTAAACAAACTAGTATCATTAAGCCATTAATTGGACCTGAACAATCTTTACCAGAAATTACGATCAAGGCGATTGTCTTGGCTGCAATTTTAGTGGTGGTATTGTGTGCTGGTAATGCTTACTTGGGGTTGAAAGTAGGAACTACTGTTTCCGCTTCCATTCCGGCCGCGGTAATTTCCATGGGATTATTACGATTTTTTAGGCATTCTAACGTTTTAGAAAATAACATCGTGCAAACTGCAGCTTCAGTAGGCGAAGCCACCGCTGCAGGCGTTGCTTATATTATTCCTTCCTTACTATTAATTCATTACTGGGATACTTTTCATTTTTGGCAAACTTTTTTAATTACCTTATTAGGTGGTTGTCTAGGTATGTTATTTAGTGTACCTATTCGTCGAGTGATTATTAATAATCCTGGTCTAAAGTTTCCAGAAGGCACAGCAATTGGTACGGTCTTAAAAGCAAGCTCAGAAGCTGATTCAGATATCAAGCCTTTATTGTTAGGTGGAATCATTGGTGGCATTATCACTTTGTTTCAAGTAGGTTTTAAAGTTGTTGCAGATAATTTTCAATTTTGGTTTAGCAAAGGTACTGTTGTATTTGGCTTGGGACTAGGACTTTCGCCTGCTCTTTTAGCAGCCGGTTATATTATCGGTATTAATGTAGCTATTAGTGTTTTAATAGGTGTCATTTTAGGTTGGGGATTGGGAATCCCAATTTTAACTTCTCTCTATGGAGCAGGGAATAGTTTATCTCCTTCTGATACCGCTATCTTTATTTGGGATAGTTATACCCGTTATATGGGTGTAGGTACGATGTTAGTAGGAGGGCTTTGGACTATTATTACTTTATTAAAACCTTTATGTGAAGGAATTTTGGCTTCATTTGAATCTATTAAATTAGCAAAATTGAATGAAGAGGCTGTGTTAAGAACCGAGCGTGATATTCCTATTACGCTAATTCTTGTTTTATTAGCAGTAATTATGGTAGCAGCTTTTTTCGTTTTTTATACTCAGATTAATCCAGTTTTATTTGGCATAGGGTTCTCAATGCATGTTACCTTAGCAGCAGTCGGCGCGGTTTTTGTTATTTTGGGTGGGTTTTTATTTGGTTCTATTTCTGCTTATTTTGCTGGCCTCATTGGGTCTACTAATAGTCCGGGTTCTGGTTTATTAGTATCAGCCATTTTAGTTTTTTCTTTAATATTGATTTTGATATTTAGTATTTTTTCTCATTTGACACCAGATAAAAATTTAGATTTAGCTGCTTTTGCTATTATGGTTTGTTCGGTTATTATGGTTACTATTACTATTTCCAATGATACGATGCAGGATCTTAAAGCAGGTCAAATAGTCGGTGCAACACCCTGGAAGCAACAGGTGGTATTAATTTTAGGTGTGATTATTGCAGCTTTAGTTATTGCTCCAGTTTTATTGTTATTATTTAATGCTTATGGAATCGGTGGCATATTTCCAAGACCAGGTATGTCTCCTAATGATATGTTAGCAGCTCCACAAGCAGGCCTTATTGCTGCGGTTGTGCAAGGAGTTTTTGCGCATAATTTACCTTGGATTATGCTTGTTATAGGTGGAATTATAGCTTTATTTGCTATCTTTGCTGATGAATTTTTAAAAAGACGTGGTAAGCGGTTGCCTATTTTAGCAATTGGGCTTGGAATTTATTTGCCCTTAGCGAGTTCTATGCCCGTGGTAGTTGGCGGACTATTAAGTTTTCTAGCGCATAAAGCGATTGAAAAAAGAAATGGTAAAAATGCCCTTGATAATAAAATAGTTAGAAAAAATTTATATAGAGGATTATTGGTAGCCTGTGGTTTAGTAGCTGGTGCTTCAATTATGGGTGTGGTATTGGCGATTCCGTTTGCTATTGAACGTAGCTCAGATGCTTTGTGTTTGGTGTCACCTACTTTTGCGCCTGCCGCTAACTTTTTAGGGGTAGTGGTTGCTGCAGCTTTATGCTATTGGATGTACCGTGTGGTTACCAGCCAAAAAACATAAGCTATTTATTATCAGAGTCTAAGATGGAAGAATGTTTTTTATAAAAACTTTTTTCACTGATAGGCCTAGTTTTAAAGCGCATATACTGCCATAAATATTGCTCAGGAATTTTTCTAATGGCTTGTTCAATAATTTGATTAATTTGGGTTGCATCAGCAATCTCATCTTGAGTCGGAAAGTTTTCTAAAGCGGGTAGCATCTTTACCTTATAGGTTCCATCCTCTTTACGATAATGAAACGATGGAACTACAGCGCAATTTGAGAGCTTAGCAAAGCGCATGGGCGCTTTGGTGGTAGCTGCAGGAATATTAAAAAAGGGTGCAAAGACACTTTTTTTACGGCCTGCATTGACGTCGGCCGAATACCAAATAACTTTGCCAGCTTGTAATGCCTTAATCATACCTCGAATATCATTTCTTGGTATAGCAAGCCTATAGTGTTTAGTAAGAGCTTTAGTTAAAATATAATTTAAAATTCCAATTTTATGAGGCCTATACATAACACAAATATCGTAGCGCATTGCACAAGCTCGACCAATTATTTCTAAGGTAGTAAAATGAGCGCCAAGCAGTAATACTCCGCGTCCTTGTTTGGGTGGGTTTGTAAAATACTCGGCATTTTCTATCTCGATTAAATTTTTTAAACGCTTGTCACTAGCCCAAAACCCCATGCCTGTTTCAAACAAGGCAATACCTATATTTTGAAAACTCTTTTTTAAAAGTTGCTCGCGTTGCGCAGGTGTTAGCTCTGGAAAACAAAGTTGTAAATTAATGGTTGCCACAAATCTTGATTTGGTAGCAAAGCGCATCATTAATAATCCTAAGCCCGCCCCCAATTTTAATTGCCATCGAAAAGGTAGCTGAATCAGTAACCAAAAAATCCCTAATAATAACCAGATTGGCCAATAGATGGGTAAATAATAATGCCAAGTTTTCATTCTATAATATTCTCTAAACCATAGATTAACTGATCAAGCGCTAAAACTTTTCGACAGGCTAAAATTATTCCTGCAGCAAAACAAGATCGATCTGTGGTATCGTGTCGAATTGTCAAGGTTTCACCTAGGTTACCAAAAATGACTTCTTGATGAGCAATTAAACCCGGAAGTCTAATCGAGTGAATAGCAACATGTTGGTGTTTTGCGCCCAAAGCACCAGGTAATGTTTCCTGACAAGCAGTTGATTCATTAGTTCGTATACTATTAATGAGTTCAGCCGTTTTAAGTGCAGTGCCTGAAGGCGCGTCTTGTTTTTTTTCATGATGTAATTCAATGATTTCGGCAAAATTAAAATAGTGTGCAGCTTGTTTGGCAAAGCGCATCATTAACACAGCGCCCAGTGCAAAGTTAGGGGCTATGATCCCACCTAGCTTTTTTTCTTTACAAAGTTGTTGTAAGTCGGTAATTTGCGCTATAGTTAGTCCACTGGTTCCAATAACCGGCCTGACACCTGCTTCAATAATAGCTTTAGTATTATGATAAACACATTCTTTTAGGGTCGTGTCGACAACGATAGCAGCTTGTTTAAGTTTAATGGTAGCGGCTAAATTATCCTGCCTACCTAATTCAGCAACCAGATTAAAATCAGCACTTGCTTTTAAGGCCTGACAAGCAACTTGGCCTAACCGCCCCTTTGCTCCATTGACTATAATATTAATCATTAACTAACCTTTACTCTGTTTTAGATAATTCTATAGGTTGTTTTTGATTTTTTAAACTACTATGATATTAATTAATTGGATTTAAGAAGATAAAGGCTCAAAAATGACAATACCAAGAGAAGAGAGTCTTATCACCGCTTTTATTTTAGATGGTAAAGGAGGTGGTAAGAAAATTAACTGGGAGAGTGTTAATAAATGGACACCTGATCAAGGTATTTTATGGGTACACTTAAATTATGAGGCTAAAAGAACCAAGCAGTGGTTTAAGAAAAGCAGCGGTTTGGATAGGATAGCAGTCTCTGCAATGTTGGCTGAAGAGTCAAGACCGCGTTGTGTCGTAAGTCCCCAAGGTCTGTTATTATTTTTACGAGGTGTCAATTTAAATCCAGGGCAAGAGCCTGAAGATATGGTTTCTATTCGAATTTGGATTGACCAACAGCGTATTATTACCACTCGACGTCGCAAACTATTACCAGTGCAAGATATTTGCTCTCTATTAGAAACGGGTAACGGCCCTAAAACAACCACAGAGTTTGTGTTAATGTTAAATGATTCTTTATTACATCGTATTGTCGAAGTGATGGATGACTTGGATGAACAAGTGGCTCAATTAGAAGAGCAAGTGATGGTCTCTGAAAGTCATCTATTAAGACCAAAAATTTCTGATATAAGAAGACAGGTAGTGTTAATACGTCGCTATTTAGCGCCACAACGTGAAGCGCTCTATCGTTTACAGGTTGAAGAAACCCCTTTACTAAATCGTAGTGATCAGCTCCATATTCGTGAGGCGACAGATCGCATCATCAAATGTATCGAAGATTTGGATGCGGCGCGAGATAGAGCTGCGATTGTTCAGGAAGAATTAGCAAGTAGATTATCTGAACATATGGATAAACGCATGTATTTGTTATCGTTAGTAGCGGTTATCTTTTTACCACTTAGTTTTCTAACGGGATTGTTAGGTATTAATGTAGGCGGTATTCCTGGTGCTAACGATCAATGGGGATTTTCAATAGTCTGTCTTATTTTAGCCATTATTATTTTATTAATGTTTCTGGTGTTTCGTTATAAGAAATGGCTATAAAGGAATTTATCCACTATCCATATTTAAATTTAATAGAAAATGTTCCACATAATGGCTACTTAAAAATAATTCTAATTTTAAGAGGTTGCATTTCCCGGATAAATTTTTTGGCGATTAAAATAGGTGTAATCTCTTGAACAGCTTGGATAGCTAGTCTATCTAGTAAAGTGTTATGACTTGAGTGCAGAGTTTTAATATTAATGATAGTGCCATTGGGTAGTAGATCAAAGCTAAGCAAAATAGGTTTTCCCTGTAGAAAATCTGGCAGATTGTTGCTTTCACTATTAATTTGCACTTGAATTTTGTTATGAATAATCATTAAGAGCTTGTTGATTTGGCCAGATTTTTTAGTAAGCGTCTGTTTGTTTTGACTAGACGTAGAATTAATAGCAACAGATGGACTTATTCCATTTTTAGCTAATGCAGCAGTGGTAGTGCTAGCAGTGAAAGACTGCAGACTAACTTGATTAGCAATGAATGCTTGCGGTAAATAAACTTGTTCTGTCTGCATTATCCCTGAGTTAACAGTTTTATTGATATGAAAACTGATTACTAGGAGTAGTAATATAGTAGTATGAAAACAAATTGAAAAAATAAACCCTTTTCGCATCATAACTCCAAAGCAATATTTAACATAAAATTTCTGCCTGGCGCTGGATAATAATAGCTGCTGGTTTGGTTGCCATTATACATATCAAACGCATAGGCGTAATAATATTTATTGGTAATATTATTGAGTTGTAAATTAACAATTAATTTATGATGCTGGTAACGCACATTTGCGTTATAAAGTGTATAACCACCTAACAAAGAGCTTCGTGCTTCAGGATCATTAGCAAAAGGTTTATTACCTAAATAAATAGCGCCAAGCATGAAGGTCAAATTTTTCTTAAAACTATAAATAACATTGACGGCAACATTGTTATTAGCTACAAAAGGAATTCTGTTTCCTTTATCTGGGCCTGAACTAAAATAGGCATTGACATAGCGGTAGATTAAATTAAGAGTCAGGGGCTTGAATAGTTGATAGTTACCGTCTAATGAAAACCCAGTGCGAGTGGTGGGCGGTAAATTTTGATTTTCCGCAAAAGTGGTACTGCTGTTAGGGATAGGAATGGCAGTAATTTCATTTTTTAGATTAAGTTGATATAATGACAATAAACCATTGTAGCGTGCTTGTTGATAAATAAGGCCTGTTTCATAAGAATAGCCAGCTTGAGTTTTTAGTGGTTTACCAGTATTAGTATTAATGTCCTCATCAGTTTTTGGAAAACGATAGCTTCCCGCGCGTCTTAAATACAATTTCATGGGTGGGCTAATTTGCCAGCTTAGCTCAAGATCAGTAATGAAGGCTTCATTATTAGCATGAGTTTGCTGAGCAATATTATTAATGAAAGAGTGCAATGCATTGTTTGCATAAGCGTAACGTAGACCAGAAATAAAAGTAAATTTTGAAAATAAAGGGATTGTTACTTGAGCAAAACCAGAATAAATAGTTTGATTGGCTTTACTATCATAACTTAAAGAGTTAAAAGTATATTGACCAGTATTAAGTTCAAGACCGAATAAAGGTAAGATCTCTAGAGAGCGATAATCCCAGGCTCCCTGCACGGTAGGTGTAAGATTAATTTCATTGCGACTATTAGTATAATCGTTAGTTAATACGCCTTGGCCATTCATTTGACTAAATAACCCAGCAATATTCATTTGCCAGTTATCAGTAATTAGTTGTTCGTAGGTTGTTTGTAAGGTCTGATTGTTTAATAAATTAAAATCAGTATCATTTTCAGAAGCTTGTCTACTTTCTTCTACTTGACTACGTGTTAATGCACCAGGGTATTGAAGGTGTTGATGATCAAACTGATATTCCACGTTGATATTACCTTGTTTAAAGATTTTGTTTCCTGCTAAATCAAGATGGGAGTTGCGAAGTTGATTATGATCACGATAGTTGTCAGTATTAAATTGATTTAAGTTTAATCGCCAGCCTAAATTATTTTTTAAATAGTTACTGAGCCCTCCTTGCAGATTCATACTGTTGAAACTACCATAACCTGCTTGCGCATAACGTTGTTTGGCAAGGGGTCTGGTAACAATATTAACTATACCGCCTACTGCTTGATCTCCATAAAGGACTCCTGCACTACCAGCTAAAACACTAATATGATTAATAATGGCCAAAGGAATTTGATTAATATCATAAACTCCTAGATCTGGATTAGTGAGTGGTTGACCATTCAGGAGTAGCAAAGTATTTTGACCCGCATTATCACCGAAACCACGTAAGCTTATTTGTAAATTAGTGCCATCTCCTCCTAAATCATTAACTTGTAAACCGGCTAATATTAATGCTTGTTGAACATTTTGTGCACCATTTTTAATCATTTGTTGTTTAGAAATAATTTGTGCTGGTAAAGTTGAAGTATGGGTAGAGACATAACCATGTTGAAAGCTATTGTGTTTAAATGCAACAGTTGGGATTTGCCAAATAGCAAAACAATTTGTTAAGACTAAGTTAAAAAGTAAGAAAATCAAAAATTTCTTCATTGCACCGCCCGTACAGTCTAAGGGAGCAGTGAAAATGAGTTCATTTTTTTCCTACCCACCGTAGAGGTCATAGAGTTACTTAAGGTCGGTCTTCGGGCTTGCAGACTGAAAAATTTCAGTTAGGGGGCCTTCCCATGAATACACAGTGGCCTGTTCCATACGACAGAGTCGTCTGCTTACCGTTGCGGGGGCAGCGCTGGAATTACACCAGCTTCCCAATTAATTTATGTAATTAATTTATACCTCAGTAAGGAGGCGTAGTTTCTCATTTTTTCTGCAAAGTGCCAAGCAGTTTAATGATTTTTATGATGAATAAAAAAAGAGTAAATAAAACATAGAATTGGAAGGATAATTTTATCCTTCCAATTCATTAAGATTAAGAGAAATAGTAGAGAATACCTAGCAGGAATTGATTACTGCGCGGTTCTTTTTTATCGTAGAAGTTACTACCAGAGACTTTAATTTTATCTGAACCATAGTTGATATACTTATAATTAATGCTTAATGCAAAATTATTATCTAAAGTAATATCAGTGCCCATTCCTAAATCGTAACCCCCTAGGCTGTCGGTTTTATTATAGCTAGTATTATCAGAAGCAGAGCGTTTAAATTTAAAGGTACCGTTTTGATAGCCTACGATACCGTAAAGATCAACATTGTCAGCAATATAAAAGCCAGGTAGTAAATCTAGACCATAACTGTAATACAAGCTTTCTTTTAAAGTAGCGCTACCTGAATTATGAGCACTGCTGGAAGCATTGTAACCGGTGACATTTGCTTGAGCCGCTAGATTAAATTGATCGAAATTGAATTTATAACGATAACCAGCTAATAAGCCACCATTAAAACCATCTAAGCTAGAGTTATCGCTAGTATTAATATTATTACCCACAGCATGGGAAGTTACTTTTGTACTGGTATAGCCAATATTAAAGCCAACATAAGGCGCAGCTTCACTGACAGCAGAAAGTGTCATCGCACCGCAAGTAATTCCTGAGATAAGCAGCCATTTTTTCATTGATACGATCTCCTTTTTTAATGTTGCATAGTGTAACAGGTTTTTAATTGAAGCAAAGAATTCTCATCAGTGAATAAATAATCCCATCGTTATTTTGGAAGAATAATTAGCTAATAAAATAATTTGGTATGGGTATTTTTTGAGCTTAATTTAATAAGTCTTAATAAATATCAAATAACAGTATTTAAGAAAATCTTAAGAATTTTAGCTGCTTATTTTGAATAATGGTCCGTTTTTTTACGACCAATGAAATAAACATAAAATTTTTTTAAAAAAGATTTTTACGTTAAGATTCTCTTAAGGAAGGGACCTTATAATGAGTGCTCAGTCGTCCAAGGAAGTTGTGATAATAATAAGAAAAAGTCCTAAGCTAACAAACTATTAAAACTTCATATGGACGGCTGATAAACTCTCTATTTTTATAATAATAAGAAGCAAGCTTAACTATCGGGATTACAAAGCCAAACGGTTTTTGATCCCGATATAATTTTTTCTATAGGCTGATTATACAGCACTGATAAATTTTTTATAGTAAAAATTTCATTTATTCTACCACTTTGTACTTGTCCTTCTGGAAAAAACAAGCAGGTATGAGAAGCAAATTGATAGGCCAGATTAAGATCATGGAGAATGACGATTACTAATTTGTGATGCAGTTCAGCTAAATTTTTTAAAAATTGTAGGGTTTTAATTTGATAATTAAGATCCAAATGGTTGGTAGGCTCATCCAATAGATAAACGATAGGATCTTGAGTCAGAAGCATAGCAATTTGTAAGCGTTGATATTCTCCTCCTGATAAACTAGTGATTAATCTTTGTTTATAAACAGTTAAGTCCATCGTAGTTAAAGATTTTTCTATTATTTCATATTCTTTAGTTGTGGATTTTTGCGGCCAAGTTTTTAAATGAGGATGTCTAGCTGCCCAAAGTGTATCCCATACTGTGTTGGTTAAATAATTCTCATCTTCTTGTAGTAATATGCCTATTTGCTTGGCGCGGCTTTTAGCAGGAATTTGCTGAATAGGTTGTTCATTGAGAAAAACTTGACCGTGAAAAGGCTTTTGTAAGCCAGCGATAGTTTGTAAGAGTGTAGTTTTGCCACTGCCGTTGGGGCCCATAAAACACCAAAATTCACCAGTTTGACAATGTAAGCTTAAATTTTTACAAAGAACTTTATTGCCTAATTGTAAGGTGAGCGATTTAATGTCTAACATAATTAGCTTGGGTTTTGAGTAATACTAAAAATATTGGTACACCAATCAGTGCGGTAATTGCGCCTACTGGCAGTTGAACGGGTGCAACAAGTGTACGGGCTAAGGTATCGGCTAAGCATAATAAACTACCACCAAGTAACACACAGCCTATCAATAAAAATTGATGCTTGTAACAGCCTAACAAACGCAAAATATGGGGTGTGATCAAACCAATAAAGCCGATGGGACCTGCGATACTAACGGCTGTAGCAGTGAGTAATGCAGTCAGGACAAATAAGAAAATGGTTAATTGTTTGGTATTTACGCCTAATGACCTAGCTTTTAGTTCACCAAAGCTTAGTAAATTTAAAGGTCTAGCAAGGCCTAAACAAACAATAAGACTGATGACTAAAACAACCACACCTAATTTTGAGACGGGACCCGTGTAAATTTCTCCGATTAACCAAAACATCATGCTGCGTAGTATATTGTCAGGGCTTAAGGTGAGTATTAAAGTAATGGCTGCACCACAACCGGCTGCAAACATTACTCCAGTTAATAATAAGTGAGACGAATTCCAGTGCGAAGCACGATAATTAAGGCTGAAAATAATTAGCATGGCAAGCAGGCCTCCTGCAAAAGTAATGCTACTTAATCCAATGCTGGTGATACCAAGTAAAATAGCTAGAAGGCTTGCTACGGCGCTTCCGCCTGATACACCTAAGATGTAAGGATCTGCAAGAGGATTTCTTAATAGAGTTTGCAGCAGAGTTCCTGCTAAAGCAAGTAACCCACCAGTAATAAAGGCATTTAGACTGCGTGGTAAACGTAAATATAAAATAATTTCTTGGTTAATAGAATTAGAGTGATGCCTAAATACATTCAATACAATTTTTTCAGAAAGAGGGATGCTGCCAAAACTGATACTGATGGCTAAACTGCCTAGAGCTAAAACAACTAAAGCACCAATTAGGCAAAGATTTTTTTTATCTTGGCTAGACATGCCTGTTCCAAATAAATGAGGTAGAAAAATGCAGGTACTGTACCTGAACAGTCTTGACTAATCAAGTTGGTGAAATATTAACAATGCTGTAAAAATCAATAATTTAAATAGTTAAAACTATTTTTTAAAAACTCATAATAGCAATTGCTCGTGACTCTTATTTTGTGGAAAATGCTTATTAGAGACTAGCATAATAGATGGGTAAAAGAATGATTGATCAGCGAGGATTTCGTCTAGGCGTGGCAATGATTATCTTAAATAGCCGAAATCGCATTTTTTGGGCAAGAAGGATAGGTGGTAATGGTTGGCAGTTTCCGCAGGGAGGATTATTAGATGATGAGCCAACCTTGGATGCTATGTATCGTGAGCTTTATGAAGAAGTTGGGTTAGTCCAAGCTGATGTTGAAATAGTCGCTGAAAGTAAGTGCTGGCTGTACTATTATTTACCAAGACATTTAGTGAGAAGAAACACACAGCCGTTATGTATAGGCCAAAAACAAAAATGGTATTTGTTACGTTTAAAGAATGATCAAGCTGAGTTTGATTTTGCTACAGCTGAACTGCCAGAGTTTGATGATTATCGCTGGGTAAGTTATTGGTATCCTTTAAAACAAGTTATTTTTTTTAAACGTAAGCTTTATCAACGGATATTGCATGAATTTGCTCCTTTGGTATTTGAATCAAAGGTTACCTGAGTTTAAAAGAAATTATGTTAAAAGTCCTACGCTACATCATACAAGAAGTCAATAATGCTGAAAGTCTGCGTGAGGCGCTTGCTATTATTGTTCATCATGTTAGAGATGCTTTAGAAACGGGTGCCTGCGCTATTTTTTTGATGGACCATGAGCATCATAAATTAGTACTCTCGGCAGCAGATGGCTTAGAAAAAAATTTAATTAGCAAATTAAAAATACCTGTTAGTCAGGGGTTAATAGGTTTTGTTGCTGAACGCAAAGAAGCAGTGAATGTGATGGATGCTCGTTTGCATGAACGGTTTTATGAATATCCTGGTGCCGGCGAAGAAAAATTTAATGCTTTCTTAGGTGTGCCCATTTTACATCGTAAGCGCTTGCTAGGGGTTATTGTAGTTGAACAAGAAGAAGCTAGAAAATACGACGCGGCGGAAGAAGCATTTTTAATGACTTTGGCAATTCAATTGGCGAGTGTTATTGTTGAGGTGGGTGGTAAGGATATTTTAGAAGCTGTACAACAAGATGATCATGATCTTCCCGAAGTATTAAGAGGGACTCCAGGTAGTTCAGGCGTTGGAATAGGTGAGATGGTAGTTGTTTATTCGCCTGCAGATTTAGACGCCGTACCGGATCAGGAAACCGATGCTATAGAGGAGGAAATAGAAAAGTTTATGGCAGCTATCGAGGCCACTCGTAATGAAGTTCGAATTCTTGGTGATCGACTATCTCAAAGCTTAGGTTCAGAAGAAAAACTATTATTTGAAGCTTATTTATTAATGCTAGACAGCGATACTTTGCAAAATGAAGTGCTCAATAAAATCAATACCGGGGTGACAGCACAAACCGCTTTAAAATCTGTTATCAAAGAACATATTAAGCAATTTGTTGGCATAGAAAATGAATATTTAAATGAACGTGCTGCTGATATTGAAGATTTAGGGCGAAGAATTTTAGCCAATCTACAAACCGAAGAGCAAGCAACGATTGAATATCCGGAAAGAACTATTTTAATTGGTAATGAAGTTACAGCAGTGCATTTAGCAGAAGTGCCAGAAGGTAGATTAGTAGGAATCATTTCAGGTAAAGGATCCAGTAACTCTCATGTGGCTATTTTAGCCAGAGCTTTAGGTGTTGCCTCAGTAATGGGTGTTGGTGAATTACCATTTCAAAAATTACAAGGGCTAGAAGCTATTGTAAATGGCTATTTAGGGCAAATTTATTTAAATCCAGATGAATATTTATTAGCGGAATTTCAAGTATTAGCTAATGAAGAGCGCCAGTTAGATTCAGAGCTTGCTAGTCTTCGTGAGTTACCAGCAGAAACAGTGGATGGACATCGAGTTGCTTTATATATGAATACTGGACTACTAGCGGATATCAGTCGCTCTATGAGTGTGGGAGCAGAAGGGGTCGGGCTTTATCGAACTGAAGTGCCTTTTATGACGCGCGATCGGTTCCCAACAGCTGAAGAACAAAGAATAATTTATCGGCAATTATTAAATGTCTTTTCACCTAGACCTGTAATTATGCGTACGCTAGATATTGGAGGCGATAAGCCATTATCTTATTTCAAAATGGAAGAGGATAACCCTTTCTTAGGTTGGCGGGGTATTCGGGTGTTATTAGAGCACCCAGAAATTTTTTTAAATCAAATCAGAGCCATGTTAAGAGCCAGTGAGGGCTATAGTAATCTGCGAATTATGCTACCTATGATTAGTGATGTGTCAGAGGTTGATGAATCATTGCGTTTAATTAAAACTGCTTATCAAGAGCTAAAAGCAGACAAGATAGATATCATCATGCCACAAATTGGAATTATGATTGAAGTGCCTTCTGCTGTTTATCAAGCACAATTACTTGCACAGCGCGTAGATTTTTTGTCAGTGGGGAGTAATGATCTGACGCAGTATATTTTAGCGGTGGATCGTAACAATTCTCGAGTAGCTAATCTTTACGATGGGCTACATCCCGCAGTTTTAAAAGCATTGTTACATGTAGTTGAAAGTGCTCACCGAGAAGGTAAAACGGTGAGTATTTGTGGTGAAATGGCAGGAGACCCTGTAGCAGTAATATTATTAATCGCTATGGGTTTTGATATGCTAAGCATCAGTGCCCCTTTACTCCCAAGAATTAAATGGGTAGTGCGTAAGTTTTCTATTAGTAAAGCTCGTAAGTTACTGAATGAGGTACTGTTGATGTCTAGTGCTACTGAAATTCGTCGGCATTTAGAATTTGCTTTAGAACAAGAAGGTTTGGGTGGTTTAATTCGAGCCGGTCGTCATTAATGATTAAGCAAGAGGTAGTCATAATATGTTAACTTTTCCTCACATCAATTCTGTTGCGTTTCAAATAGGGCCACTTAAGGTACATTGGTATGGCTTGATGTATTTATTTAGTTTTATTATCTCCTGGTTTTTAATGAAATATCGCGTCAAAAAATTTAAGTATGCTTGGTCTAATGATCAGCTGATTGATTTACTTTTTTATGGCGCATTAGGGGTTGTGGTAGGCGGACGCCTAGGGTATGTATTGTTTTATAATTTTGGTTATTACTTTGCTAATCCGCTAACAATCTTTGCGCTCTGGGATGGAGGGATGTCATTTCATGGTGGCATGTTAGGAGTTTTTTTAGCGGTATGGATTTGGGCATTAAAATATAAAGTGCCTTATTTTATGACGACAGATTTTATAGCCCCTATCGTACCTGTAGGATTAGCAGCAGGACGAATAGGTAATTTTATTAATGGCGAACTTTGGGGTCGGGTCACCACTATGCCCTGGGGAATTATTTATCCGCAAGCAGGCCCTTTACCAAGACATCCTTCGGAAATTTATGAATTTTTACTGGAAGGTGTTCTATTATTTATTATTTTGTGGGTTTATTCTGCTAAAAAACCACCTCGAATGGCGGTATCAGGTATGTTTTTAATAGGTTATGGGCTGTTTAGATTTATTTGTGAATTTTTTAGAGAACCTGATTTGCAACTAGGATTTGTGGGCCTTGGTTGGTTAACACGAGGCCAAGAACTCTCTTTTCCCATGATAATTTTGGGCCTTATTTTATTATTTTTAGCTTACAGAAAATCTATTAAGCGAGAAAATTTATGAAACAGTATTTTGAATTTTTAAAGCACATCTTAGCAAGCGGCATACAAAAAAATGATCGGACAGGTACTGGAATTATTAGTACTTTTGGGTATCAAATGCGCTTTGATTTACAAGCAGGATTTCCATTAGTCACCACAAAAAAACTGCATTTACCAAGTATTGTCCATGAGTTGTTGTGGTTTTTAAGTGGTGAAACAAACATTAAATATTTACAAGATAACAAAGTAAGAATTTGGAATGAATGGGCTGATGAACAAGGAAATTTAGGGCCTGTTTACGGTAAGCAGTGGCGAGCTTGGCAAACCACGGAGGGAAAAACCATTGATCAAATCAGTGAGCTAATAAAAAGTTTAACAACCAGTCCTGATTCTAGAAGACATATAGTTAGTGCCTGGAACGTAGGAGAACTAGATAAAATGGCGTTGCCACCTTGTCATTTGTTGTTTCAATTCTATGTGGCAGAGAATCGTTTATCCTGCCAGCTTTATCAACGTTCTGCCGATGCTTTTTTAGGCGTACCATTTAATATTGCCTCCTATTCTTTATTAACACATATGCTAGCAGAGCAGTGTGGTTATGCTGTTGGGGAATTTATTTGGACTGGAGGTGACTGCCATATTTATACTAACCATTTAGAGCAAGTTAATTTGCAGCTTACTCGTCAGCCATTCTTGTTACCACAATTAATAATTAAACGCAAACCTGATTCTTTGTTTAGTTATCATTTTGAAGATTTTGAATTTATTAATTATCAATGCCATCCGGCTATTAAAGGTGTTGTGGCAGTTTAATTATAGTAGTTGGTTAATAATTAGGAGAGAGATATGTTTAGAAAATTAATAATAGGCAGCTGTTTGATATTAAGTAATGTAGCCATGGCTAATAATTCTGCTAACCTAATTATTGCTCCTAATCAAACACAAGTCTTTTGGTTACATAATATTAGTCAACAAACAATTATTATCGATCATCAAACATCTAATCCAGGTGCTAGTGCTGGTTGGGGTTCAATTCTACATCCAGGTAATTGGAGTTTATTGTTATTAGCTAATGATAAAGCAAGTAAACAATTATTTATTTTGACTTGCGCTAATGAACAGCCTTATCAACGACTTGATTGTCAAAAAGTTATTAAGAGTGGCCAATTAAAAGGAACTGCTGTTCCTCTTTCTTTAAAAAATTATCAGTTTTGGATTAGTGAAGATCAGCCTTTATCAGGATTAATGGCAGGAATTAAAAAATGGAAAATAGGCTATACTTCGCAACAGTTACAAAGCTTTAGTAATAATTAAACTATAAGCATTTTCTCAGTTTTAAATTTCATTTTGATTTATAAAAAGCAATATCTTATGAACTTTTAAGAATAATAAAATTTATTGCTCTGCAGGGAACAAAAAAGCGATATTAAATGAAAGCCTTAACTGGAATAAGGACTCGATTTGATTGTTTTGTCAAAATGATATTGGACCTGTTTGTTGTCAGAGCAATTAACCCCAAAGAAATTGCCAACTAAAATTTTTAATGCGTTTAAGTACTATAGCAAAGAAAGTTTCTAAATCTTTGGCTAATAATAAAAGCTTTAATTATTTAGTTAAGCTAGCTATCAATAGAAGAATCAGGATTAAATCGACAAGTCTATCAGGAATGGCTTTCTCAAGCGTAGCTAATAATATACTATATTCTTGGTAAAAAATTCGCTTGTTTTGTGGGTTATTTTCCAAAGTATTTTGAAATTTTCAATAATCGTAGCGAGCTAATAATTTTATTACAGTAATGATAGAACTGTATTGCTTAATTTAAGCAAATTATTGCTGCTTGGTTGAACCAGTATGTTTATTTATTCTGATTATTTTCCCGGTTGTTCAGAGCGAGCTTTTTCTAATACCTGGTAGCAATGTAAGTTTTGGAACTGTTGCTGTATCTGCTGTCTTTGAGCGATATTTTGTTCAGGACTAGAATTAGCTGGATTATAACTACCCACAAACAGCATTTGTCTTTGTAAGGATTGACATTGTTTAGTAGGTGATAAAAAAGTAGTTTGTGGATTATAACCACATGCACTAAGTAGAATTGTACTGACTAGCAAACCCAATAACGATAATTTTTTAACCATAAATCCCCGCCTGATAGAATAGTCCGCGTTTATTCTATTGGGATCTTGGCGATATGCAATCTCTATCAAGAAAATTTTTAACTAGCAAGTCAGTTTTAAGGCCGTTTTTAAAGAGTTGCTAACATATAGAAGGTAATTTTGGATCTTTTGAATACAAATTGCTAGAATAGGATAAATAATAGGATTTATAGTATGAAAAAACAGAACAATATTCACGATCCCTACGCTGAGGAAGAGGCGCAGCGATATGAAAAACCCATTCCTTCCAGAGCTTGTATTCTGCAATATTTTGAGGAAATAGGAGAACCTTTAGCTTATGAGGAGCTTGCTCAAGCCCTTTCGTTAAATACGCCCGAAGAACAAGAAGCCTTAAAATGGCGGCTTTTGGCGATGGTGAGAGACGGCCAATTAATTAAAATGCGCTCAGAAAAATTTGGCCTTATTAATAAATTAGATCTAATACGTGGTTATGTTGTAGGCCATCCTGATGGCCATGGATTTTTGGTTCCAGAGGATGGTAGTGAAGACTTATTTTTATCACCCAAACAAATGCACCAAGTCTTTGATGGTGATCAAATATTAGGTCGAGTAGTAAAAATGCATAAACAGCGTAATAAACGCGAAGCAGTCATTATTCGCGTCTTGCAACGTGGCCATATCCAGGTGGTGGGTAGATTTTTAATAGAAAGCGGAGTGGGATTTGTAGTACCAGATAATAAGCGTCTTACTCAGGATATTATTATTCCGGAATCTGATCGCAGTTCAGCCCAAGTTGGTGATGTGGTGGTAGCTGAAATCACTTCTTATCCAACTTTGAGAACTCAGGCGGTGGGTAAAGTGATTGAAGTACTGGGTAGCCATATGGCGCCTGGGCTGGAAATTGAGATAGCTTTACGTGCTTACGATTTACCTTATCTGTGGCCGACAGAACTTTCTACTGAATTACAAGAATTTAGTGATTCAGTGCAAGCTGAAGAACTACAGGATAGAAAGGATTTAAAACATTTAAACTTTGTTACGATTGATGGAGATGATGCCAAAGATTTTGATGATGCTGTTTACTGTGAAAAAAGAAAAAAATCAGGTTGGACTTTATATGTAGCTATTGCCGATGTTAGCCATTATGTTAAACCGGGTACTTTGTTAGATAAAGAAGCGTTGAAGCGAGGTAATTCAACATATTTTCCTAGTCGTGTTATTCCTATGCTTCCTGAAAAGCTTTCCAATGGATTATGTTCATTAAATCCAAAAGTAGATCGTTTAGTATTGGTGTGTGAACTACAAATTGCAGAACATGGTGAAATTCAGCGTTATCAATTTTATTCTGCGGTAATTTATTCAAGTGCTAGATTGACCTATGATAAAGTCTCAGCCATGTTGGTTGAGAATAATCTATCCTTGCAAGAACAATATCCCGATGTTTTTCCTGACTTATTAGAACTTTATAAACTATATAAAGTTTTGCATAGGTATCGTAAAAAAATTGGGGCTATTAATTTCGAAATGAGTGAACCAAAAGTACTTTTTGATGAAAACAAAAAAATTAAGGCTTTAATACCTTTAGTTAGAAATGATGCTCATCGTTTAATTGAAGAATGCATGCTTTGTGCGAATGTTGCTGCCGCTCAATTTTTTATTAAAAATAAAGCCCCCGGCATTTTTAGAATTCATTCTGGCCCTAAAGAAGAAAAACTAGAAGATTTGTTAACGTTTTTGGGAGAGCTGGGGCTCGGGCTTGGCGGAGGAACAGAACCTACTCCTAAAGATTACGCCAAATTATTAGAACATATAGAAAATAGACCTGATCGACATTTAATTCAAACATTATTACTACGATCAATGATGCAAGCCCAATATAGTGTTAATAATACAGGCCACTTTGGTCTAGCTTTCGAAGCCTATACCCACTTTACTTCGCCTATTAGAAGATACCCAGATTTAATTGTACACCGGCTAATTAAAGCAGCGTTATCGAAACAAAAAATAGCTGAAGATAAGACTTTATTAACCCACATTTCTACCCATTGCAGTATGACAGAAAGACGTTCTGATGAAGCCTCAAGAGGGGTAATGAGCTGGCTGAAATGTGAGTTTATGTTAGATAAAGTAGGCGAAGAATTTAAAGGGGTTATAAGTTCAGTGACCAGCTTTGGATTGTTTGTGGAGTTGCAAGATATCTATGTTGAAGGATTGGTACATATTAGTAATTTAGAAAATGATTATTACCATTATGATGCTATCCGTCATCAATTAACAGGCAGTGGTTCAGGACGAATCTATTCAATTGGTAAAGTGGTTAAAGTACGGGTAGCTAGAGTAAACTTAGATCAAAGACAAATTGATTTTCAATTGCTCGAAGAGGGTAAGAAAAAGAAAAAACATAGTAAATCTAAGAAATTTAAAAGTAAGAAACGATGAAAACAGAATTAATATATGGTATTCATGCGGTAGAGAATTTATTAGAGAAAAACACTAAAACGATACAAATGATCTGGCTACAAAAAGGTCGTCATGATAATCGCTTTCAAAAACTCCTTATGTTAGCTAAAGCAAAAGTTGTTAAAGTGCAGCAGGTTGAGAAACATGAAATTGAAGGATTGGTTGGTGAGGTAACTCATCAGGGTGTGATAGCAGAAATTAGAATAGCTGCTGAAAAAACTGAAACCGATATTCCTAATCTATTGCAAGAGCTTTCAAGTCCCCCTTTAATTTTAATTATTGATGGTGTACAAGATCCTCATAATTTAGGGGCATGTTTGCGTAGTGCTGAGGCAGCAGGTGCTCATATGGTCATTATTCCTAAAGACCGGTCAGCTTCTGTTACGCCAGTCGTACGTAAAGTGGCTTGTGGAGCAGCCGAAGCCATTTCGGTTATTCGGGTGACCAATTTAGCGCGTACAATTCGACAGCTCCAAGAAATAGGTGTATGGATTGTGGGTGCGGCAGGAGAGGCCGAGCAATTATTTTATGAAGTTAATTATCAAGGCTCGATTGCCATTATCGTTGGGGCAGAAGGTGAAGGGATGCGAGAATTAACTAAAAAGCATTGTGATTATTTAGTTAAAATCCCCATGCAAGGAATTGTTAGTAGTTTGAATGTTTCAGTGGCAACGGGCGTTTTACTATTCGAGGCGGTCAGACAGCGGCAGCTGGCAAAAAAGTAAGTAAAATCCACTTTTGGATAATCAATATAACCCTTTGATTTAAAGTAAAACTTTTAAATAAAAAAGGTTTTGTAGTTATTTAACAAGGAATAAATCTCTAAAAGTTTAAAAAATTAGCAATTATTGATTGCTTAATTGGGCTGTAATTAATAAGATAGCGCCTTAAAAAAATAACAATAATAACAATTATGCGCCTCGAAGAAAAATTACTAATAATTAATAAAGCCCTTGACGCTATCTTTGATTTAGAAATTCCATTTGTACAAAAAATAAAACGCTTAATATTTTTCATAAAAGCTATTAATATTCAAGATCTTACACTAGAAATAAGACAGGTATTGGTCAGTCTTTTTCTGGCAAAACTAGCAGATAAGGGTTATAAAAAATCCTTATGCGACGGCAAATATAGCTATGTGCTGACTGCCAAACAAGAACAAGACATTATTATTAGTATGGCTTTTATTAAAGAATTATTGACTGGCCTAACCGTTAGCCAGTTGCCAGCAATTATGTTAGGAATCATGTATAAGCTTTTAGTACAGCTAGCAGCCTATACTCGAGAAGACAGCGCAAGAGTAGCCTTAGATTTTCAAGCAAGATTATTCCAGGCCCTAAGGTGTCAGCTAAGTTCTGGAGAATTTTTTTCTTTAGAAAATTATTCTATTGCAACGCAACTTAGAAAAATAATAACAGAAATCTTATTGCCAGCTCGTGCTGTAAAAAGAATTTTATTTATAGATTTTGATGAAACTTTGTTAAGAAAAAGTGGATTGCCTAATGGCGGTAACTATGAGTATTGGCGACAATGGTGGACGGCGTTACAAGCCCAGGGAATTACTATTATTCTCATTACACAGCGACAAAGAGTGATTGGCGAAACAGCGGTGAGATCTTTTCTTGAAAAAGTAGACTGTCCACAATTACCTTGTGTTTATACTGGTTGCTTTATGCCTAAGGCTTTTGTCATCCAAAGTTTATATGTCAGTGCCAGAGAACAGGCTATTCTGCTAGATAAGATGGTATTATTGGACGATCAATTACATGAATTGGAGCGAGTAGAGTATTGCCAGTCTGCTTCTTGTCCTTTGCAGGGTATTCAAGTTCCAGCTGCAGATTTTACTTCTTATACTGCCTTTAAAGCTTGGTCTGTAATTAGTAAGGCTGAGTCTGCTTTGGCATTGGCGCCTACTGCTAAATTTTTATTAGCTGGTAGTTATTTTTCAACCATGCTCCAGTTAAGTGTTGTGGCAGCAGGCCTGTTTGCTACAAGAACAATCCTACCATCATTATCTTTACCAAAAAGCTGTGGTACAATAGCTAAAGAAAAAAATAGATTTCGTAGTAAACTGTAATTAATTCTTAATAAGAAAAATATGAGTATTAATGAGCAATTGCAAAAACTTAATGCAGAGTATAGTTTTTTGTGGGAATTGTTTCTTGAAAGTAAAGCTAGATGGCTTAGGCATTGTTCTCAAGAAGAGCGGGCTAGGCTAATTCCTTTTACTCAAAGTGAAACCAACAGATGTATTTTTGAAGAAGGTAAGGCAGACTTTGTTTCTTATTTTCAAGCAAAATTGGCTTATGTTAAAAAATTAATAGTTCACCAACATGCAAAAATAGTTGCCTGTAAAACTTCTTTATTAGAAGAGATCGATTGGGAATTATTTTCTTTAAAGTCGCAAATAGAGTTAGCTGCAGGTCGCTTAGTAACAAGCCCTTTTGATTCATTAATTATTATTGATATCGATGCTTTTGACACTGAACAGTTAATTAAACAGCTTGAAGATTATTTGTTTACAGGTCAGGCTATCTTATTGCTGTCCCAAACGCATTATATTGAATCAGAGCAGCTGATAACCTTTATTAGAGAAAATAATATACCATTAATTTGTAGTGGAAAAATGCTGTATTATGGAGATATTATCGATACTTTACAAAAACAGCTTGCTGATCAGCATAAGATTTTTATTCACTTTATTTTAACTACTAGTAATGAATTGGAAATAGTAGTTGCTAGCAAAATTTATTTTGTACCCATATTAAATCAAGAAAATATCAACGGCTTGTGGTTAAAAAATTCATTAAACTTGTTCCAGTACTATCTTAATAAAGCAACTCAAGATGCCTCTTTATTTACTGAAGAGCTACAAATCCAGGAAAAAGAAAAAAGATTAAATACAGTTGTTCGCTTATTAATGTTAGCACAGTCTAAAAGAAAGTGTTTTTGGACGCGTGAGGGAAAAAGAAAAATCTTTAATCGGATATTGGCTTGGGTAAAAGTTTATGGCCTAAATAAAGATGGAGATGGTCAATATATTATAGAAGATAAAATTAATTGGCGTATTTTTAAGGCCTTGCATCTTTGTAAAAAATTATTAATAGGATTGTCTTTACCTGAGGTAAACTTTGAAATAATACGCATGGGCTGTGTGATTTTAGAAGGCTATAAGATGAAAACCTCGCGCATTGATCCTGAGCGAGCCGCTTTGTGGCAAATCAGTCTTTTTGCTGCTTTGGAATCACTATTAAGAGGCATTTTTTTAATGTCGTATTCAGTTACGGTGCAAGTTGAGCAATTGTTCGCACAAATTATTAAGGGAAAGTCTTTTTTTGGTTCACGTCTTAGGCTGCTTGCTATAGACATAGATGGCACTTTGCTGTTAGAGAATAATAGTATCAATGGGGGGCCGTTTGATTATTGGGTTGAATGGCTTACTAAATTAAATTTAGAAGAAATAGTTTTTCCGATATTAATTTCTCAACGAGCAAGAATTTATTCCGAGAATGGTTTAGCACAAATTGTGGATCATGCATTGTTTGATGTGGCTTTTTTTGGTTCAATTTTTGGAGGCTATAGTATGTCTAAAGCAGCTATATTTGTTTTACTTTTTAGAAAAATATTAGCATATTGGCCAGAAATGAATATTGAGTTAATGGTACTAGACGATACCCCAAGAGAAATAGAAGCTTTTGTTGCCCTGGCATTACCTCAAGTCACTGTGTTAACGCATTCTATGCGTGATTATGAGGCTGCTGCTACCTTTGTAGAGTTTAATGAATTGCCTTTTGTCAAAGCAGTCCATGAATGGGCAATACCTGCTCAATCAATACCTCGATTATTAGGTAAGTAAAATAAATATAAGGTTCAACCAGTACCCAAGAGAGCAACTAGGTGTTCGCAATAGGAGATTGTGACAGGCCTTGATATGGGCTAGTTAGCTAACATTTAACTTTGGCAGCCGTATAGCCGTATAGCCGTATAGCCGTATAGGTGTGCGGGAAATCCCTTCACGGCTTAAAAAATCTGCAAATCATTTTATTCATTGCTCGTGCTCTTCAAGCGAGAGTGCTCGGTAATTTCTTTTATTTTTATTAAGTATGGGCAGAAGCTATCAAATTTTATACACCAAGCGTTGGTTATATTAATATATAAATCAACAAGTTATAAATTTAACACAGTACAAAACTCTTAACATCTTGATAGCAGTTAATTAGGGTAATTTTCTTTAAGAAAATTTTTTAGCATTAAGATTTCCTTAAGGTTAGCCAGGTAAATTAAAGCTGTAAGGATAATATTAATAGAGGGGGCGCCTTGATCATGAGTGATAATAATAATAAACCACATGAGGATATGGCAGCTGCAGCAGCGGCGAGTAGATATAGTCGTGCTGGACTTTTTTTTAGATCTTACCCTGCAAATAATAATATGAATAATTCTACACAGGATTTAGTGTTTCAAGCTGAAAGAGTTCTTTTATAATAAGAATAATGATTTTTTCCTTGTTTTTTTAACTTTCAGAATCTTTTTAAATTATTAAAGTCTTATATTTAGCCCCCGCTTTTTCTCGCACTAATTTTGGTACTAGATAACCAGGTAACAAGGTTTGTAATGCGTCATAAATCTTTGAGATTGCTTCAGGCGTTAAATCAAAATGAGCTGTTCCTGCTGTTTTATCTAAAGTATGTAAATAATAAGGTAAAATGCCGTAATTAAATAGTTTTTCACTAAGTTCTGCTAGAACTGCTGCTTGATCATTGACTCCTTTTAATAATACGGTTTGATTCAGTAAGGTAATTTTGGCAGCAATTAATTTTTGTAAAGCCATAGCAAGGTGTTCATCCATTTCATTAGGATGATTAATATGCAAGACTAAAATACTTTTAAGATTAGGTCTTGAGAGCCAGGCTATCATTTCTGGCGTAATGCGATCGGGTAGCATGATAGGTAAACGAGAATGAATTCGCAGCCTTCTAATATGAGCAATGCTAGTAATTTTATCCACTAATTTAGCTAAGTAATTATCGGTGGCTACTAAGGGATCTCCTCCACTTAAGATGACTTCATGAATAGAGGAGTTTTGCGCTAGGTAATTTATAATTTGATCGAAATTAGTTTTATTCATCCTATTTTCCGAATAAGGAAAGTGTCTTCTAAAACAATAGCGACAATTAATACTACAAGCGCCGGTAATAGTTAATAATACCCTGCCTTGATATTTATGTAATAAACCCGGAATTGGATTAGTTAATGCTTCTTGAAGAGGGTCTTTTAAATAATCATTATTTTCAATTAATTCTTCGGCGATAGGTAAAATTTGTCTTAATAAAGGATCATGAAAATCGCCTTTTTTAATTTTATCTACATAATTTCGAGGTGCTAATAACTTAAAATCTCTACTAGCCAATTTTGCTGCAAGTAGCAAATTTTCATCTAACTCTAGGATTTTTAATAGTTCTAAAGGGTTGGTAATGGCTTGGGCTAATAGGGTTTGCCAACGGCTGGATTTTTCATAATTTAGCTGTACTATTGGCACATTAGTCATATAATTATCACTTTGTTATTACTCACAAGAGCTGAGTATTCTACCCAAAGAAATAGAAAGAGAAAACCATGGCAACATATAGTACAAATGAATTTAAAGGTGGTTTAAAAATCATGCTAGACGGAGATCCCTATAGCGTGGTATCTAATGAATACGTTAAACCTGGTAAAGGCCAAGCATTTAATCGAGTGAAAGTCCGTAACTTAAAAAATGGCCGAGTGATTGAAAGAACTTTTAAATCAGGTGATACAGTAGAAGGGGCAGATGTTTCTGAATTAGAAGTTCAATATCTCTATAATGATGGTTTTACTTGGTATTTCATGTGTCCTAATAGTTTTGAACAATATTCAGTACACGAAACGGCAGTGGAAGAAGCCAAAAAATGGTTAAAAGAACAAGATGTTTGTGCTTTAACCTTATGGAATAGTGAGCCGCTTAGTATTGAACCACCCACCTTTGTAAATTTAAAAATTACTGAAACTGATCCTGGTCTTAAAGGCGATACTTCTGGGGGTGGCGGTAAACCGGCAACCTTAGAAACAGGTGCAGTCGTTCGCGTACCTTTATTTGTGCAAATTGGTGAAGTGATAAAAGTCGATACTCGGACAGGTGAATACGTTTCTCGAGTAAAAGAATAAGCAGTTATGTCATGGCAACCTTCAGCGTCGACTAGTGTATTACAACAACGTGCTGAAATTATCAATCAAATCAGACAATTTTTTTTAAAGCGTGGGATTTTGGAAGTAGAAACCCCTTTACTTGCAAAAACAGGAGTAACTGATCCTAATATTCACTGTATTACTGCTGAATTTGAACTGTTGGGAACCTCACAAATAGAAACTTGTTACTTACAAACTTCTCCTGAATATGCTATGAAACGATTATTAGCAGCTGGGAGTGGTTCTATTTTTCAGATTTGTAAAGCATTTCGTAATGGGGAAATAGGTCGTAAGCATAATCCTGAATTTACGATGCTCGAGTGGTACCGGATAGGATTTTCTTATCAAGACTTGATGCAAGAAGTAGATGAATTATTACAATTATTATTTAACACTGGTAAAGCAGATCGGCTAAGCTATCAACAAAGCTTTATTAATTATTTAGGGATTGATCCTTTAACTGCTTCTCTAGAGATATTGGCGCAAGTTGCTAAACTACAAGGGATTATTATTAAGGCTGAATTAACTAAAGATGACTGGCTTAATTTATTGTTTAGCAGTTTGATTGAGCCTAAACTAGGTCAGGAAAAACCAATATTTATTTATAATTACCCAGCTTCACAAGCTGCATTAGCAGCAATTAATCAAGAAGATCCTCGTGTTGCAGAACGATTCGAGGCGTTTTATAAGGGCGTTGAATTAGCTAATGGTTGGCATGAATTAGCTGATGCAAAAGACCAACGAGAGCGGTTTCAAACTGATTTAATAATTAGAAACCAAAAAGGATTTAAAGCTGTGCCGATTGATGAAAATTTGTTAGCAGCCTTACAATCTGGATTGCCTGATTGTTCTGGTGTTGCTATGGGTTTAGATCGTCTATTCATGCTCTTATTCACTAAACCCACTATTCAAGAAGTTATAAGCTTTGATTATTCAAGAGTATAATGATGATAACAGATAATTTTACAATAGATTCCAGGCTTACTGCAGAGAGTATCACTATCACTGATTGGTCGTTGTCACGCCTATTACTGAAAAACGATATTAGTTTTCCTTGGTTTATATTAGTGCCTAAACGAGACAATATTCAGGAAATTTATCAGCTTGGAGAGCAAGATAGTTTAGACCTGTTGAATGAAATTAAGCAACTATCTAAAATTGTTAAGACTTTCTTTACTGCAGATAAGATTAATGTGGCTGCTTTAGGCAATGTTGTACCACAACTGCATGTCCATGTGATAGCCCGCTATAAACAGGATGCAAAATGGCCAAACCCTCCATGGGGAAATCCACCAGGGCAACCTTATTCGCCAGAAGAATTAAATAATATACTAACAAAATTAGGTAGGTATTTATGAATTATCGTCATGTTTTTCATGCGGGTAATTTTGCTGATGTTTTTAAACATTGTGTGTTGATAAATTTGCTTTTTGCTTTACAACGTAAAGGAAAGCCATTTTTTTTCTTAGATACTCATGCGGGTCTTGGCTATTATAATTTAATTTCTGAGGCAGCAAAAAAAGCCTGTGAGTTTGAATCAGGTATTAATCGTTTGCTTGCTATAAATACTGAAAAATTACCGCTGGCAGTTAAAAAATATTTAGAAATAATTAATCAGCTCAATAACAATAAAGCCATACAGTATTACCCAGGTTCTCCCTATTGTGCCAGGTCTTTATTAAGACCGATGGATAGAATGGTTGCTTGTGAGTTGCACCCAGAAGATTATTTGCATCTTAAGCAAGTTTTTGTTCGCGACAAGCAAGTACAGATTCAGCATGAAAATGGCTATTCAAGTCTAAAAGCTTTGCTGCCACCCAAAGAACGCAGAGGCTTAGTTTTGATTGATCCGCCTTTTGAGCAAGAAAATGAATATGAGCAAATACGCTTGAGTTTACAAAATGGATTAAAACGCTGGCAAACAGGTATTTATGCTGTGTGGTATCCTATTAAAAGCGGATCCCCCCCTAGTGAATACTTGTCTAAATTAAAAGAAGACTTAAAAACAGAAATACTGCTGATAGAGTTTTGTATTGATGACAGAGTTGCTTACCAAAAGCTCTGTGCGTGTGGTATGGTAATTATTAACCCGCCTTTTAAGATGAAAGAAGAGTTAGCAGAGTTATTAAAATTTTTATGGATGGCACTTTCTCCCTATCAGCAAGGATTTTATCGGCTTAAATATTTATAAAGCTTGATAGTGAGTGGATTAAATAACAAGAAAAGTTAGTCTTTATAATAATTAATAAATTGAGAAGTTGAACTATCATGGTGAGTGCTAGTACTTTGTTGTAATTCAGCTAATAAATTTTTAGCGAGCTCTTTTCCTAATTCTACCCCCCATTGATCAAATGAGTTTAATCCCCAGATGATACCTTGTACAAACACTTTATGTTCATACAGTGCAATTAAGGCGCCAAGACTTTCTGGGCAGAGTTGTTCAATTAAAATAAGTGTGCTTGGCCGGTTGCCTGGCATAAAGCGGTAGATTTCAGTTGTTTTGCGTCCAACTAATAAGGCTTCAGCTTGTGCTAGGCAGTTAGCATATAAACTATCTTGTTGAGTACCTACAGGGGTTAAACTTTTTTTGGCGACAATAAAATCGATCGGGATTAGATCAGTGCCTTGATGTAATAACTGATGAAAAGCATGCTGGCCATTGGTACCATGCCCTCCCCAAATAATCGGCCCTGTTTTATAACGAACTTTTTTACCCTCTCGAGTTACTTGCTTGCCATTACTTTCCATATCAAGTTGTTGTAAATAATTAGGAAGTAATTGTAAAGATTGCAAATAAGGAATAATAGCGTGAGTACTAGTATGAAAAAAATTTCGATACCAAATACCAATCAACCCTAACAGGACAGGAACGTTTTTTGTAAAAGGAGTGTGTCTAAAATGTAAATCCATAGCTTGAGCGCCTGATAACAGCTTAATGAAATTATCAAAGCCAATACTTAAGGCAATAGGTAAGCCAATAGCTGACCATAATGAATATCTACCGCCCACAAAATCCCAAAAGGCAAAAACATTTTCTTTGTTAATGCCAAACGCTTCAGCTTTTTGTGGATTAGCAGAGACAGCAATAAAATGTTTGGCAGTAGCTTTGTTGTTTTTTGCTTGTTGGAGTAACCAGTCACGAGCTGCTAAAGCATTGGCCAAGGTTTCTTCTGTAGTAAATGACTTAGAAGAAACAATAAACAAGGTGGTTTCAGGATTTAATTTGCTTAAGGTTTCCTGTAAATCAGTAGGATCAATATTAGAAATAAAATGGCAAGTAAGAGTAGGTAATTTATAATAACTTAAGGCTTTTACAACCAGCTGTGGTCCTAGATCAGAACCGCCTATACCAATATTAACAATATCTGTGATAGGTTTATTAGAGAAACCTAACCATTGTTGTTGATGAAATTTACCACAAAAATTTTGTATTTTATGTAAGGTGGCATTAATTTCAGGCATTACGTTCTTACCATCAACGATTACTTCAGTGTTGTCACGATTACGTAAAGCAGTATGTAAAACGGCTCTATTTTCAGTATTATTTATTTTAGTGCCGGTAAACATTGCTTCAATAAAATGTGCTAGTTTTGCTTCTTCGGCAAGTTGTAATAGTAAAGTTAATGTAGGTTGATCAATCTGATTTTTAGAGAAATCAACTAGTAGCTTTGGAGTAGTAATAGTAATAGTATAATGCTTTGCCCGCTGCTTATCAGCAGTAAATAGCTCGGTTAAAGAGGGTATAGTTTGTTGATGAGCGACAAGTTCCTGCCAGGTTTTACTATTATCGATCATGAATTAGGTCATCTTCCAGTCAAGTTCTAAACCAATAATGTCGCTGTTATTATAAATATTACCAATTGTATCGTAGGTAACCCCTTCACTCGCTTGAGTTTGATTGATACCAGCTGAATGAGTAAATAGGTGAGTATAACCAGCTGCTGCAGAAAAATTAGTGGCAATTTGGTATTGTAACCCTAAGGATAAAATAACACTGCCTGCATCAGGAAGAATAATATTGCGGTGCGCTTTAGAAGTTGAGCCTTGCTCATAACCTAAGGCACCCATGGCGCCCCATTTATCACTCATTTGATAACGAGAGCCTAAAATAAATCGCCAGGTGTTGTGTAAATGACTAGCAATACTAACACTGGTTGTGCCAGTTGAGGTGGCGACATTATTTAATTGGAAATTATGTAGTTGGCCCCATTGGGTATAAACAATGCTACCTAATAAAGCTAGTTTTTTGTTTAACATTTGTTGACCACTTAAGATAGTCATGGGTGGCAAAGTAAGACTATACTTCACTCTGGTATCTCGATTACCAACAGGGCCTATTAATTTACTCGAACCTGTGGCATTAACTTTAATACTTGAACGATAGCTAAGACCAATATTGGTAGTAGAAGTTGCTTGCCAAAACATACCAGTATGAAAACCAAAACCCCAGTTGTTAGCTCGATTTTTACTAAAGGTATCATTGGCGGGAGAAGTAGTTGTCACCATCCGTGAAAAGTATTCTTCTGCATACAATGCATCCATGCCTAATCCAAAAGATAATTTAGGCATAGGTTTAAAAGCTAAGGAGGGGGCAATATCATAAGTATTAAAATTGTTTTGGATAACGTCATAGCGTGTGAACGCTGAATTTCCATAACGGACATAATTTTTATAAGGGCTAGAAATACTTAAGCCAAAAGCCCATTGATTAGAAATAGGTGCCACATACATAATAGAAGGCATGAATAAGTATTGGCCACCCTGAACAGTGCCTGAATTGTTGGTAAAACTACTTAAAGGGCTAGCAGTTACTTGGCCATTAAATTTAGTGCTGTTAAATTCAGAAATTCCTGAAAAGCCAATTTCTTGGTGTGTGGTATAAGTCATGGCTGCGGGGTTATAATAAGCTGCAGCGACATCTTTTTCGATAGCACCTGCGCCAGCAGCGTAGTCACCAACGTCTTTACCGGTTTGAGGCCAAAACTGTAAGCTATCAGCTAAAACCAAACTAGGGGCTATAAGGGCTAATCCAAGCAGCAATTTTTTTAGTTGGAATCGCACGTTTTTTGAGCTCCTTAATAAACGGCTTCTTTACAAAAGTCGCTAGCCTAGTATGGAAACGGGCTTGGGTCAACTTTAAAATGTTAAATTGAACAATAAATAATCAAAAACAACAACAAAACCATTAAAGTAGCGCTTTATTTGAGCAAACCATTGATTTTAACCAGAGAGAGTTTAGGTATGAAATATTGACTCTTAAAAAGAGTTTGTTAGTATCTTAGGCCTATTAATAATTAGAATAAAATAATCCTATGCCAAGAGAAAGCCCCCTTCGTCATCGTTTTACAACCGGAACGTTAGCTGATTATTTTCAACAAGGAGATTTAATTTATGGTTTGGCAGAAGGAATTCGTGCGGTAATTGAAATCCTGCAAGCAGCTGGTTTTATTTATGTAGATGCCGCTTCTTTAAATATTCCTTTAGTGGAAAAAGTTATTACAGATGAAATTACACCTGAGTATCGTGCAACGTTAACTTCAGAAGAATTAGAGCACTTAGCGTTATTATCAAAATATAAAAATACCTTATTGCGATCTGGTGGTATCAATCCTTGGCCTCAAGATAAAGAGAGTCCTAAATTGAATATTGCTATTCGCAGAGCCTGTAAGTTGCTAATACGTGAAGCTGAAAATCAAAAACGTGCTATTCATGTTATAACTGATGGCATGAATTTTAAACGAATTTGTGAAAAGCATGATGAGAAAGGATTGCCAGATGTTAGTATCAGCGGTGGAGAGATTCGTACTGCTTATAAATATAGAAGATTTAAACAAGTTTATTTTTATTTTCGAGGTAAACGAACCTTACCGCCTTGGGAGAAAACAGCTTTTGCTTCTCATTTCAAACATTATGACTATAGACGAAGCTTAAAACATGGTTTTTTTAAAGTAAGCTCTGAACCATCGGTAAGTTTGCATACCGAAAGTCGATTTAGTTCTTCAAAATAAAAATGTCTGATGTCTTCGCATAAGCTTAGTATTATTTTACAATTATAATTCCATTGTTTTTCATTATATTTTCGCATACAGTGAGATAATTAATAGAGAAAGAGGAATCATTATGCATAAGCAAGATATTGACTATTATGAAAGTGGGGTCAGATTAGTAGGCCATTTAGTGTATGATAAAACCATAATAGGACCCAAACCCGCAGTATTAATTGCTCCAGCTTTTGAAGGTCGCAATCAATTTGCAATTGGCAAAGCTGAGGAGTTGGCAAAGTTAGGGTATGTGGCTTTTGTTGTCGATATGTATGGAGAAGGTCAGATAGCGCAAGGTGTGGAAGCAAGCTTGAAATTAATGATGCCAGTATTTAATGATAGAGCGCTATTACGTAAAAGAATTAATGCGGCATTTACTACTGTAAAAAATCTGGAAATGGTAGAGAAAAATAAGATAGCTGCTATAGGGTTTTGTTTTGGTGGTATGTGTGTATTGGATCTAGCAAGGTCTGGTACCGCAGTCAAAGGGGTGGTAAGTTTTCATGGTGTTTTTGCGTCACCAGCAGGTATTCCTAATGAAAAAATAATCTCTAAGGTTTTATTATTGCATGGCTATAAGGATCCGCAAGTTCCTCCTGAGCAGGCTTTACAAATTGAAAAAGAGCTTGATGAGGCAGGCGTTGATTGGCAACTACATTTTTATGGTACTGCTATGCATTCGTTTACTGATCCTAATGCTGTTGAAATAGAAAGAGGTAGAAAATACGATGCCTTAATTGCTAAACGATCTTGGTATGTGATGACGGGCTTTTTACAAGAAGTTTTAGCCTAATAGTAATTAAAGAGGCGCTTAGATTAAATTAAAGAAAGAAAGTAAATATGCAAAGGAGAGCTTATTGAAAGCTCCGGATGAAAGGTTGCTGCGATACAATTAGCTTGTTTAACACAAACAATTTCTTCATCATATTGAGCTAGAATCTCTACTGTTTTATTAATGGCTTTTATTTTTGGTGCTCTGATAAAAACCATTTCCATTTCTTCTTGGTTAGGAATAAATTTACCAAACTTTATACAGCTTGCTAATTGTCGACCATAAGCATTTCTTTCAATAACGATATCCATTAATTGTAAAGCGGGTTGATCTGGATTCTTAACAGTATGGGCCATCAAAACAGCCCCAGCACAAGTTCCAAAAATAGGATGGCCTTGTTGCTTAAAATTAATAATTGCTTCGAACAGACCATTTTCAGTAATAAATTTTAATAAGGTAGTACTTTCACCACCAGGAATAATTAAGGCTGAGGTTTTGTATAAATGAGTAGGTAAAGTAACATAAAGAAAAGGAGTGTTTAGGCTACATAGTACTTTAGCATGCGCTTCGTAGCCTCCTTGAATTGCTAAAATACCAACAGGTAATTTATTCATCTCTATTTTGAAACATCGCAGCTGCAGTGAGTTCGCGAATATCAATGCCAGGCATTGCCTCACCTAAATCAAATGAAGCTTCTAAGATAGCTTGAGGATCATTGAAATGGGTTGTTGCTAGAACAATAGCCTTAGCTCGTTTTCTAGGATCACTGGATTTAAAAATTCCTGAGCCTACAAAAACAGCTTCAGCACCTAATTGTCGCATCAATGCTGCATCAGCTGGTGTAGCAATACCACCCGCTGAAAAATTAGGAACGGGAAGTTTACCATGCTCAGCAATCCATTCTAATAGAGGTAAAGACACGCCTAATTTTTTTGCTTCCACCGGTAATTCATCTTTTCGTAAGGTGCTGATTTTTCTCATTTCAGAAACAATGCTACGCATATGTCTTACTGCTTCAACTACGTTACCAGTACCAGCTTCTCCTTTAGTACGAATCATAGCTGCGCCTTCAGCAATACGTCGTAATGCTTCAGATAAATTTCTACAACCACAAACAAAAGGCACGCGAAAATCATGCTTATAAATATGATTTTCTTCATCAGCAGGGGTTAATACTTCGCTTTCATCCACGAAATCAACGCCAAGTTCTTGTAAAATTTGGGCTTCTACAAAATGTCCAATACGCGCTTTCGCCATCACAGGAATGGAAACTGCTTCCATAATTTCTTTAATAATTTTTGGTGAGCTGGTTCTAGCTACGCCACCTTGTTTACGAATATCTGCAGGAACCCGTTCAAGCGCCATGACAGCGCAAGCGCCAGCTTCTTGGGCAATTTCAGCTTGTTCAGCATTGACAACGTCCATAATAACGCCGCCTTTTAACATTTCTGCTAAGCCAACTTTTACTCGCCATTGCTCATTATTTGTGCTCATCTTTAATTTTCCTATCTTAATAAATTATATGGATTAAAAGGTAGTGCGCATTCTAAAATTGCGCGGTAACTAAGTCAAACGCTTGCTAGGAATTTTCGGCAGTAGCAAAGTGCTTACTTATACTTTATAGTAATTAAATGAAAGAAAATTAAAGCAAATTATTGCTTAAGACTAAGTAATGAAATAATAAAGAAGGTTAAAGGCTATGCATATTTTTTACGTTTGTTTACTGTTGGGGCTGGGGGCTGCAGCGCCTATCGGGCCTGTCAATCTTGAAATTATAAGACGTAATCTGCATCATGGTTTTAGTACTGGTTTTGCTTTTGGGGCGGGAGCGTGTTTAGCTGATTTAACGTATTTAATTTTATTAAGTATAGGTATTTTATCATTTTTAACGAATGCTTTAATCCTAGATTGGATAGGTCTTGTAGGTTCTCTTATTATTGCTTGGTTTGGTTTTATGAATTTACGTCTACATTCACATTTTGTTGATAAAGCAACAGTGAAATCAAGTATACTCAAACAGTTACGTAGTGGGTACTTGATGACGGTATTTAATCCTTATACCATATTGTTTTGGGCTTCAGTGAGTGTCCAAATCGCAAATTTAAGCCGAAAACAACACGATGGTCTTCTCATTGGTGGCTTGGGTGTATTAGTCGGGACTTTAGGCTGGGACTTTTTATTAAGTCTGCTATTGCAATTTACCCGCAAATTACTTGTGAATGACAAAAGTATGCAGGTGATTAATATTGTTAGTGGTATTATGCTATTAGCCATAGCAATGTATACCTTCATTCATAGTATTATAGGTATTATCTAAAGTAGTATTAAACTGAAAGTTGTCCGTAATAACATTTACACTGATAAATAAAATTAACTTTGCCTTCCTGCTGGTAATGCTCAAAGATTTGCTTAGCATTTTGCATTAAAATTGTGTATGCTTGATCTTCTGTTTTTGGTAAGTAGGAAGTTGATAGGATGCGACCCTTGACTCCTTCCCAATCTAGTATTTGAATATTTTCAACAATCTCAATATTCATTGGTAGCGGATTAAAAAATTTTCTAATCTTTTCATCTTTGACATTTTCAGCAGCCACTTGTTTATAATCCGTGCCATGCTTTAAGAGTAATTCCTCATAAGCGTGCATAAAAGGGGAAGCTAAAGAATCGCGAAGATTCCAAAGTAGGACGCACCAACCGTCCGGTTTTAAAATACGTAAAAATTCTTGTTTTACTTTAATTGGATCAAACCAATGGAAGGCTTGTGCTACAGTAATAAGATCAATACTGTGAGAGACAAGGGTGGTTTGTTCGGCAGTACCATCAAGACTAGTGAAGTTTTTATAATTTTGTAAAATTTGTTCAGCAGCGATGCGCATTGCTTGATTAGGCTCAACGCCTCTTACTTGAAAGTTGTTATCGAGTAAAAGTTTAGTTAAAATACCTGTACCTGATCCAATATCAGCAATTATTTTCGAAGGTCCTAGCAGACAATGTTTAATTAATAAGGCTATTATTTGCTGAGGATAATGAGGGCGGTATTTAATATAATATTCGACGGTGTTACTAAAACGCTCAGTGGATTTAATAGAAGTGCTCATATAGAAACCTTGATTAATAGCCTATCATCATTGACACTTATTATAACAAGCTATATAAAAAATAATATGATTTAATTAACAGTTAACTAACTGTCCTGAAAAATAAGGACAAAATTATTTAAATTAAATATCAGGGGTAAGAATGCAAGAAACAAAGTTAATTGAATTTCCAAAAGACATAGCTATGATAGATCCACATTGTCATTTGTGGGACTTGGCAACAGGCTATTATGGATGGCTTAGTAATCAGCAAAGTGATCTATTAGGTGATTTAAGTCAAATTAATAAAAACCATCTCCTGGAAGATTATCTTGAAGAGGCCAAACCCTGTAAGATTGAGGGGCTGGTACATATTGAAGCAGCTTCCACACGTTATGCAAAGGAAGAAGTTAGTTGGCTTAAAAAATTAATAAAAATTTCCACCAAGCCTATTGTTATGGTAGCTGGCGCTGATCTAATGGTTGCAAAGGTAGAGGCACTTTTAGACTATTATCAAAGTGAAAGTTTTGTAAAGGGAATTAGACAAATTCTAAATTGGCATGCTATAAAAAAATATTCTGCTTGTGATCAAGATTATTTACAAAATGATATCTGGCAAAAACAATATGCGCTTTTAGAAAAATATGAACTTTCTTTTGATATGCAAGTAAATCCTATGCAGTTAATGGCGGCAGCAAGACTTGCTAGAAAATATCAAAAGATCTCAATTATAATTAATCACGCCGGAATGCCGATAGATAATGAATTTGAAATTTGGCAAAAAGGAATTGCTGCTTTGGCTTTACTGCCAACAGTTACTATTAAAATTTCTGGTTTTGGCATGTTGAATCATCATTGGCATATCAATTCAATTAAAGATTTTGTATTGACGATTATTGAACATTTTGGCACTAAACGAGTGATGTTTGCTAGCAATTTTCCAGTTGATAAACTTTATAGCTCCTACTTCAATTTAATGAGCAGTTATTATACCTTAGTTAAAGACTTTTCAAGCGCTGAAATAGAGCAGTTATTTGCTAAGAATGCAAAACGTATTTATCAATTATAGTTAGTCATTTTCAGCAATTTGGCCGCTAGTAATGTCTAACATTTTTTTTCTATCTTCAGGGCCATACATAGTAGAACCGACAGGAATTTTATAATCAGTAGCTTCTTTAACTTTGGCAATATACAGTGGTCCAAAACCACCACATAATTCAATCATTTGACAGCCTTCGGTTACCAATTTTTTTGCGATCTCTATGCAGCGGTCTCGTTCGTGGACATCCACTCCAATTAAGGTAACTTTACATTGGTCATTGTCCATTACTACGGTGTTTTTATCAGGATTAAATCCAGGGCTGCAAAATATGAAGGCCCAATTCTCAACCATTACTGTTCTCCAATAATATTTTTCTAAATTAATAGCTTATCATATTGATGAGAAATTTATATCTTTATTGCGGTAACTTAACGAACAAATGGAAACATTTTGCAAACGAATTTGGAACGATAGATTTCTTTAAAACCAAGCATTTTTATGATTGGTGGTGTATCAACACCATAGTGTTTAAAAAGAGAAGTATTAGTTTTTTGGACACGTTAATTCTTTGTTTTGGGAAATTCTACAGTGATTCTTTGATGTTTTTGTGTAGGCAGAGAAGCTCTGAGTTTATGCAGGTAAGCTAAATCAATTTCTGCACAAACAATCCCCGTTCTGGGCTCTTGGATTTCTTGTATAATTTGCCCCCAAGGCTCGACAATTAATGAATGTCCGTAAGTTTGTCTACCGTTGGCATGAGTACCAAATTGGCAGGCACCTACGACATAGCATAGGTTTTCAATGGCTCTGGCTCGAGTTAATGTATGCCAGTGGGCTATGCCCGTTTTCACAGTGAAGGCAGTTGGAATTGCAAAAACTTCTGCCCCTAAATTTAAAAGTGAGGTAAATAAGCTTGGAAACCGTATATCATAACAAACGGCTATGCCAAGTTTGCCGATTGGTGAATCAATCACAACTAATGTATTTCCAGGCTCGGTAACAGTAGATTCTTTGTAAAATTCTTTTTCAGAAATAACAACATCAAATAGATGAATTTTGTTATAGCAAGCAACTTGATGACCAAGATTGTTATAAATGATACAAGCTGCAAAAACCTTGTTAGATTGTGCGCTACTAAGAGGTATAGTACCGCCGGCTATCCAGAGATTATTATTAATTGCTTGTTCTTTTAAAAAATCTTGAATTTTACCCGTGCCATAATTTTCTTTGATTGCTAATAATTCTTTGGGATCAGTGCCGAGTAAGGGAAACATTTCAGGTAAGACAGCGAGTTTAGCGCCAGTTTGAGCAGCTTCCTTTATTAAACACGCAGCTGTTTGCAGATTTTTGTTTAAATCATTAGTAGAGCATAGCTGGATTGCGGCAATTTTAGTCATGTTTAATTAAAAATTTAGCTGATCGAAGAGCGAAAGGTAGGCCAATTAAAGTAAGTAACAATAATAAGGCAATAACAATCCTAAATCCATCAGCAAAGGTTGTTTTAAAGAGAGCTAATAAAATGGTTGCTTGAGCTGGAGAACTTTGTTGAATTAAATTAGCTGCTTGATCTGGATTTGCTAGTGCAGCGTGTATGGCTTGAATTTGTGTGGCAGTAAAACTGGTTGCAGATTGTTGTAAATAATAGCCTAAGAAATAATGTTGTGAGTAATTAAAAATAGTTGTAGCAAAAGCAAGAATAATAACCCCTGCTATATTTAAAATAGTAATAACGGCGCCAGCCACCACTCCTACATCATTATTGTTTTCTAACTGAGAAATAGCAAGAGGAGTCCCTACACCATTACCCATTCCCCAGCTTGCTCCATAAATAATAAATACCAGAATGATAAACCAATAAGGGATGTTAGGTTGAAAGAATAAAAATAATAGGTAAGCAATAATAGTAGTGCTAAACATTATGCTCATCACCACACTTGCTTTAAATCTATCATAAAGATGGCCAGAAATTTTAGGAAATATAATTGTCATGATGGTCATCGGTAATAACATTAATCCTGTTTGTAACGTGTTAAAACCTACTACATCGTGTAAATAAAGTGGAGTTAAAAAAATAACTACCCAACTAAAACCAACAAAAATGCTATAGGCCCAAGCGCTAGCCTGAAAACCATGGTTAGTGAATAGGTGAAAAGGTAATAATGGATCTTTAACTTTATTTTCAATTAAGATTAACGCAGTAATGCTCAATATTGCAATAATAAATGTACTAATGATAATTAATGACCCCCAGCCATATTCACTGCCCATTGAGATAGCAAAAACTAAGCTTGCCAGCGATAGAATCAACAATATCATACCTACCCAGTCAATTGAAAGTTGGCAAGGATGCTTTGATTCGCGTAGTACCGGAATACAAATTAGAAGACTAATGATAATAACAGGAATATTAATAAAGAAAATCCAGCGCCAATTTAAAAGTCCTGTAATGATACCACCTAGTACAGGACCAATGGCTAAACCAATTCCCATGCAGGCGCCATAAATACCTAATACTTTTCCTTGGTCTTTTTTAGGAAAAGCATCAGTAATAATCGCAGAGCCCGCTGGAAACATAATAGCACCAAAAATACCCTGTAAGACACGCATGATAATTAATAGAAAAGAAGAGTGTGAAAGTCCTGCTCCTAAGGAAGCCAAACCAAAACCAATACAGCCTAAATAAGTTAAACGCCTGCGACCTAAAATATCTGCCAAACGACCCATTACTGTTAGTAGTGCACAAAAAGTGATACCAAAGCCCGTCATTAACCATTGTAATTGTGCGATACTCATGTTCAGATCGCGTTGTATTAATGCTAGACAAGTATTAACAATAGTATAATCGATGGGTACCATGATAGCAGCAAGGCTGATCCCTATAAGAACTAACCAATTTTTCGGATTAGTATTTGTCATAATATTAATTCCTTAAAATATATATTAAAATTAACATAGAGGGTTAATTAAACTAAGTCAAGTGTAGGTGCATTTTACTTAAATATTTAAAGGAAAAATTATGTCTTTTATTAAAGTGAATGGAATTAATATATTTTACGAACAGCAAGGAAAAGGCCCGGATTTAATTTTAATAGCAGGCGTTACAGCCGATCATATGGTATGGAGAAACATTATTGATCAGCTGGCGCAGTCATTTAAAGTGACGGTTTTTGATAATCGAGGAGCGGGTCAATCCGATGCCCCTGATGAGAAATTTACTATCGATACCATGGCTGATGATGTAGTAGCTTTAATGGATGGCTTAAAGATTAACAAAGCCATTGTGCTTGGGCATTCTATGGGTGGATTTATTTTACAATCAGTACTCGCTCGTTATCCTGAAAAATTTACTAAAGCTATCATTTTATGCTCAAGAATACTATCTTCTTCTGCTTATAGCTTACATGCACAAGTCAATGCTGAATTAACTAATCGAGGTGTTGCCAAGGAAATTATTGCCAAAAATATGGCGACTTTTATTTTTGGAGAGAATTATTTACAAGCCAAAGAAAATATCACTAACTATATTAAACAAGTACTGGCCAATCCTTATCCGCAAACTTTAGTGGGCTTCAATCGACAAGTAGAAGCCATTGCCAGTTTTGATAAAATGGCTCTATTACCTAAAATTAAGACGCCCTTATGTGCTATTTATGGCGGCACTGATTTGGTTGCTTCTCCCAAGAATATTGATTTTTTGAAATCCAAAATTTCAAATTTACAAGCGCATATTTTAGAAGGGTGTGGCCATATGCCGCAATTTGAAGTGCCTGCACTATTAGTAAAATTAATAGAAAAATATGGTTTGGCAACCTAATGTAGGTTCAAATATAATAAGACAAGAATTCAACAGGAAAAAAATTATGCAACCATTTGCCTTAATTACTGGGGCGAGCCGCGGGATTGGATTGGCTATTGCTGAATATTTTGCTAAAAAAAACTATAATTTGGCATTAGTTGCGACTAATCAGCAACGTTTAGAACAAGTTAAGGAGCAGCTGTTAAAGCTCAATGCAAACATTAATATTACTATTCATTCGATAGACCTGGCTGAAACAAAAACCGCTTATTTGCTAATCAAAAATATTATTAGTCAAAACAACGGTAGGTTGGATATTTTATTTAATAATGCTGGGATTCTTGAACCAGGCGGTAGCGAATTAAGCCTTGAAAAATTTGCACGTTTACATGCAGTCAATGTTCAAGGGTCTTTTGCTGTAGTTAAAGCAGCAGTAGAATTTATGAAATTACAAAAATCCGGCTATATTTTTAATGTTGCTTCAACGGCTGGATTACGAGGAGTGGCTGAATTTGGAGGTTATTGCTCTACTAAATATGCTTTAGTAGGTTTAACCGAGTCTTTATTTCATGAACTGATGCCCTATGGCATAAAAGTAACAGCACTTTGTCCGGGCGTTATTGATACTGATATGACTAAAGATTTTAGACGGCCTAATGATAAAAAACTAGTGGCGGCAGATGTGGTTAAAACAGTAGATTATTTGCTTAGTCTGTCATCAAATGCTATGGTATCAAGCATTATAATAGATTGCCCGCCTTTGGTTTAATTCGTAAGCATTTTAAAACACAGCTAAATAGGGAGCTGCTATGAAAGTTAATCGTATAGAAATTTTTGATATTTATTGTCCTGAAAGATCAGTTTGGCACCCGGTTTTTGTTAGAATTCATACTGATGAAGGATTAAGCGGGGTAGGTGAAGCTGGACTAGCTTATGATTTGGGGCATAGTGCTGCTGCGGCAATGATTAAAGAGTTTGCAGAAGAAATGTTAATTGGTTGGGATCCAATGCAAACTGAAAAATTGTGGTCGAGAATGTTTCGAGAAAGTTTTTGGGCTTTAGGGGGCGGACCTGTCGTCTATTCTGCCATGAGTGCTATTGATACTGCGCTTTGGGATATTCGAGGTAAAGCATTAGGTATTCCTGTTTATCAACTTTTAGGCGGAAAGGTTAACCATAAGTTGAGAACTTATGCAAGTCAATTACAATTTGATTGGGATTTAAAAGAGCGCAAGAAATTAACGGATCCTAAGGATTATGCTAAAGCTACAGAAAAAGCGGTTGCAGAAGGTTATGATAGTATTAAAGTAGACCCGATGATGTTTGATAAAGAAGGTAATACTATATTTGACTGTACTAAATTGTTTAGGACAGAACACCTGAATCTCATCAGAAAACGTTTGCAAGCTATTCGTGAGGTCTTAGGTGAAAACGGTGATATTATTTTTGAATGTCATAGCTTACCTGGGGTTGCTTCGGCCCTACAGCTTGGTCAAATTGCTGAAGAATTTAATTGTTTCTATTTCGAAGAGCCGGTGAATTATTTAAATTCAAAATTACATAGGCCACTTCGAGAAAAGCTAAAGATACCGTTAGCTGCGGGAGAAAGACTTTACTTACGACATGGTATTCGTGAATATTTAGAGGATCAAACAGTAGATATTTTGCAGCCAGATATTGGTTTGTGTGGTGGTTTGACTGAAGCTAAAAAAATATGTGATTATGCAGATATGTATGATGTGCAAATCCAGGCTCATGTGTGTGGCGGGCCGGTTGCTACCATGGTTGCATTACATTTGGAAACGGCAATCCCTAATTTTCTTATTCATGAGCATCATACCTATGCAATTAAATCATGGAACAGAGAGCTATGTTTGCAAGATCCCCAGCCTGTTAATGGCTATTTTACAGTATCTGAAGCACCTGGTCTTGGCATTGAGTTAAATGATGAAGTAGTCAAACGCTCACCGCATATTGAAATAAAGAAATAAAATAGCTTAGCAGGATTTTTGATTATTTTGATATAGTCTCGTAATGAATGAAGAAAACTAATTCTCTTTATTAGTAGAAAGGAGTAGTTAGCTGTTATTTTCCAGGCTTATGCCAAAAAGAAAGGAATTGGTTATCCGGTTATTATTGTGTATTAATAAAGAAGGGACTGATGAAATAGTTGAGCATTTAATAGCTTCAATTTTAGCAAGTTAATTATTATCAGCTGTTATTAATAGAAAGCTTGTTTATCCATTGCTTGCTGTAATAATAGTTTTTTTATGCTACCTTATTATTTAGTCATTTATTTGAGAAAATAAGTAAATTTTATGCAGCTTGAAAAAAAACTTGATATGCCCCGCGCTATTTATTTGCTTGCCGCTGAACAAATTATTGATGGTCAGGGTAGTTTAGAGGTTATTAATAATTTAGAAAAAAAAGCGAAGCTGCAAGGACTTCATTGTCTCGCTTATACTATTGCCCCATTAAGCACAGATTGGGATGCTCTGTTACCAAGTAATGCTTTTCGTAGTGGTAATGGACCTTTAGAAGCATTAGCGCAGGCGTATCAACATTTACAAACTCATCCATTAGATGTCATTACTATTTCAGGTAAGGACAATTTAAAAACAGGATACTCTCGTCAGCAGCGACATAAATTAATGGAAATCTATCCAGGAACTTCTCTGCCTGAGGCTTATACGCGTTTAGCAAATGACTGGTGTCGAATACATCAGTTTGATAAAACAACTTTTATAAAATTAAGAGATAGTTTATTTAAAAATTATTATCAAACTTACGCAATAACTAGTAATCTTCTGCCTGAAAAAAAATGGTTTGAGCTTGTTACTACTTTATTTAGGGGGGTTGATTGTGCTAATCCTGTCATGGACTATGACGGTAAAGTAGTTGTTGCGACAGCACAAGCAGTAGCAAAACTTAACTTAGCACAACGCTTGGTAGAAATAAAGGGAATCAGTGTCCAAAAAACGAAGAGCTCTGGTCTGGCAGGGCTTTCTGAAATTGCTGGCTATAAACATTTGCAGCGAGCGTTTTTAAATACTTGTCAGCAAGCAAAAATTAATTTTATTGAGCAATTTAAAAATCACCAGGCTTATTTAGAAGTCTATACTTGTTTTCCAGTGGTGCCGCTCGCATTTTTATTTGCATCAGGCATGGCAGCTGATAGTGCAGCTTGTGAAGCAATTATCAAACAATACCCATTAACTTTTACAGGGGGTATGAATTTAGCCAAAGGACCCTGGAATAATCCAGTATTAAGAGCCATGATTACTTTATATAAAAAGTTTCAACAAGCTGATGCTTTATTGATTGGCGGCATTCATGGTAATGGTGGTCTTGGAGAGAAGCAAGGATTTGCGCTATTAGGAGTTGAATCATGTTAGTAATGCTTACTGTTTTATTATTTCTCCTTTGCAATGGGTTTATTGTGTACTCTTTTCCTAGGCGGTGGATTTGGTTAGTAGCTAATTATTTATTAGTTGTTGTCACTAATTATTTCGGCATGCTTAATGTAGGTGTAATGTGGTTTTTAACTGGCTTGTTAATAACAATTACCCTGATATTTTATATTTCCCCTATAAGAATTTATTTCTTGAGTACTAGAATAAGGCAGTGGGTTAGAAAACGACTACCTTCTATTTCTGCAACAGAAGCTGAGGTGCTTAAAACCGGTGATCATTGGATGGAAGCCTCTTTATTTAGAGGTAAACCAGATTGGCAATGGCTGGCAGATTTAAAGCTAAGTCAATTGAATGCCGAAGAGCTGTCTTTCTTAAATAATGAAACGCAAATTTTCTGTGCAATGATTAACGATTGGCAGGTCATTCATCAAGATCATGATTTATCACCCGTGGCTTGGCAATATTTAAAAGACAAAGGCTTTTGTGGCTTGACGATTGATAAGCGTTATGGGGGTAAAGGTTTTTCTGCTGCGGCTGTTTCAGCTATTGTCCAAAAGATTGCAAGCTGTAGTTTTACTGCAGGGGTAACAGTTATGGTGCCTAATTCTTTAGGTTTAGGTGAATTATTTTCTCATTTTGGTACAGACGTCCAAAAAGAAGAATATTTACCTGCGTTGGCAACGGGTAAACATTTGGCGTGCTTTGCTTTAACTGGGCCTGAAACTGGCAGTGATGCGGCTAGTATTCCCGATATAGGGATAGTTTGCTATGAAGAATTTCAAGAGAAGAAAACTTTAGGAGTGAAAATTACTTTTGATAAGCGTTATATAACCTTAGCGCCTGTTGCAACGCTAGTAGGGCTAGCTTTTAGATTAGTAGATCCTGACCATTTACTAAATGGAAAAGGTAGTGAAGGTATTACTTGCTGTTATCTGCCAAGACAACATCCAGGATTAATAATTGGTAAACGTCACTATCCTTGTGGCATGCCAATTATGAATGGACCAGTGCAAGGTAAAGAGGTCTTTATTCCTATCGATTGGATAGTTGGCGGGCAAGCCATGGCAGGACGTGGGTGGTCTATTTTAATGAGCGCGATTTCAACGGGACGCTCAATTTCATTACCCGCAATTAGTCAAGGGCTTATTACTTTGCATTATCTTACTAGTAGTGCTTATGCAGCTATTCGTACGCAGTTTGGCTTACCATTAGGTCAATTTGAGGGAGTGCAGCAAGTTCTGGCAACTATAGCAGGGTTGACCTTTTTATCAGAAGCTTGTCGAGTTTTGACCTATACAGCGGTTGATCATGGTATTAAGCCAGCGGTTGCTTCAGCTATTACCAAGTATCACAATACTGAAATCAGCCGCAAAATTATTAATGATGTGCTTGATATTCATGCTGGCCGAGGAGTCATGGATGGTCCTAGAAATTATTTAACAGGCCATTATTGTGGTTTGCTTATTTCTATCCCTGGTGAAGGGGCTAATATTATGACTCGCAATTTAATTATTTTTAGTCAAGCTATGACTCGGTGTCATCCATATATATTTAATTTAATTACCACAGCGGCTCAACCAGATATTAATAATTTTGATAAAGTATTTTGGAAAAGTTTGGGTTATAGCTTCAATAATATGGCTCGCCTTAGTGCTTTATTATTATTAAGAACATTTTTGATTAAACCTAAATTTAAGGATTATTTAGCAGTTTATGAAAAACGCCTAACTTTTTTAAGCTCAGTTTTTGCTGTAATTAGTGATATCACAATTGCTTTATTGGGGGGTGAATTAAAGAGAAAAGAAGCAGTTTCTGCTTGTCTTGCTGATATGTTAAGTTGTTTATACTTAGGTGCAAGCGTAATCAAGCAAGCAGCTAGCAACAACTTTAATAAGGTGACAAAACTTCATGCGAGCTGGGCTTTAGAATATTGTAGTGTTCAATTCCAAGAAGCCTGCTTTGAATTATTTCATAATTACCCAAATAAAATAGTAGCAGGATTGCTAAGAGTTATTGTTTTTCCAATGGGGAGGAAATATAAAAAACCTAGCCATAAACTTAACAAACAGCTTGCTGAACTTATGCAAACCGACAACAGCTTAAGACAATATTTTAGTAAACAAGTTTATGTAGCAAAAAACAATGTGACGACCGTCGAATCAGCTTTTATGAGCCAACTGGCTGTTAAAGAAATAAGCAATAAGTTACTGCAAGCCCTGGCAAGTAAACAAATAAATCGCAAAAGTCCAATTTCACAACAGCTTCAAGAAGCTTTAACAAAAAAACTCCTTACAGCAGCAGAGGTTTTTGCTTATCAGGAATTTAGGCAGCAGTATTGGCAGGCATTAAAAGTGGATGCTTTTGACAAATCTTTGCAAGAAGTTGATAAAGAATATTAATCACCAACCTCAGAAGATAAGAGTATTTCAATTTTTCCTATGCGTAGCATGATGGGAGAAGCGCTGGCAGATAATTTGCTGAGCCAATTTTGCTTAGTATAGTTAATGAATCTTAATTTATTAAGTAGTGCTAATAATCCTGGCCCAAATCCTGCTTGGACAGTAAATTTATCTACTTGTAATTGATGATGACGTCTTATTAATAAAATAATTATTTGAATAATTGAATAACTAAGATTAACTAATAGACCACTTATTTTAATTATACTATATAAAATCATTAGTAAAATTTTCATAATAAGGCCAAATGATTTTAAAGAAGAATTTAAAATACTAGCTAATCCTTGCAACCATTGAAAAACAGTCTTTACTAAGAAGAAAAAAATGATAGGAATTAGACAGTTGCTTAAAGCAACACTTAATTTAGTGCTTTCTCCAAGATGAATAGATCCTAAAGTATGAGCAATGATAGCAGATAATTCTTCATCATTTGTTGTCTCATACAGCCCACGGGTAAGGATTAAATTATTGCCTATAGCAAACGCATCCGGCTCAAGATGATCACAAATTAAAATAGTTGGTTTAATGGGTAGTAGAGATAGATTTAAAGCGAGACTATGTTGGACTTGATCCAGCAACACTATTAATCTTTGTGATTCACTTGGAATAGGGTTACGAGCTTGAAAGACTAATTTTAAAAGTAGTCTTATTAAGAAGATGCTAAAGAGAAGCGTTATACTAATTATTATAAAAAAAGAAAGTATTATGCTGATAAATAAATGAAAATAGGTAAAAGGCATAAGAAGTTTCATGCCTAATATCATTAAAATAAAAAGAACAAGATTATTAAGCCCTAGTAACAATAATAACATGCTAATTTACTCATCGATCATAATAAATTTTAATTTTATCCTGCTTAAATTTCCCTACTTTGGTAACATAATAAGCTTCACCAGGTTGCAAGCCTTGTTTAATCGCATCAGGATGAATAATTAATTCTCTGTTTCTTTTGATAGAACTACTGCTAAAAGATCCAGGTTGAGAATTAATATGGGAAGTGATATCCAGACTGTCACGGGTGCCTATCCAATCGGAAATTTCCTTAGCGCTTTCATGATCATTAAGCCGATGACAGATAATGGTATTGACACAGTTGAGAATTTGATTAGCAAATGATTTATCAACCCGCTGTAAATCGGCAAGACCTTGAGTTCCAAAAATTGCATGAAGTCCTTTTCCTCGCCCCATATTTACTAAATTTAATACTTGTTCACCTGCAAAAACAGAAAATTCATCAAATATAGTAAATAGAGGGGCCAAAGAGGAGCGGTCAATAACAGCTTTTATATCATTAATAATTAATTTGCCCAATACTTTTGAAAAACCAGGAAAACGTAGGGCAGGCAATGCAAAGTAAGCAATACCTTTGTTTTCTATCACTTGGGTTAAATTAAAGGTTTGATTACTTTTCTCAAAAAACTGACCAAGTTCTGACTGAATTAAAATATTTAAATGTGCTTGCAAGCCTGTAATGTCCTTGCGGTTATAGTTTTCTAAACGTCGAACTCGATCCATCAAAGCTTTATCGCTAAGTACTCTAACTTTTAAAGCTAATGTTTCATACTCAAGACAATCAACTACGGTTTTTAAGTCAAAAGCTTCTTTGCTTTTAAGTAATACTTCAAAAGTAGTTTGTAAGTAATCTTCAGCAATAGATCGATAATAATCACTCGACCATTCATCCTTTAAGCTGATAATTTTATCTTTGAGCTCGGTATATCCACCATGTGCTAAGCAGTCGTAATGATAGAAATTGCCACAATTAAATCCATAAAAAGGTTGGTTTGATTTTTTTGCTAAAGTAAATATTTGCTTAATGTTTTCACTAGTAGGCTTGCCATCAATTATGAGTAAAGGATAGTGTTTATTCACCGCACGTTGATAAAAGCGTTGTAAAGTAATAGTTTTGCCACTTCCTGTAGTGCCAAGTACTAGTAATACCTGGTTGATTGCTCGATCTGGAATGATAACCATTTGCTGGGTATTTTTAGAAATACCTAATAAGGTACCTTCTTCTTTTTGATTATTTAAAGAGGAAAACATAGGGTGGTTATTGATAACCATGCGCTGTAATTTTTTAAACGCCCAATATTTAAAAATATAATCAATGGTGGCTAATAAACCGGCCAGTAGAAGAGAAAAGCCTAATAAATAAGTTAGCATATGGCTATAAAAATAATATAACCAAAAAGCGATAGTATGCGTAAATAAGGCATAACAAAACTGTTGGTTAACAAAAACCCCGTGCTCCAGATAAACCATGAGATTTAGGGTTGGGTTGGTTGCTTTAATGATAGCTAAAGTAAAAAGATTAATAATTAAGCCTAAGCTCAAGATAAACCACCACGCAAAACGTAAAAGCTGGTTTAAAACAATATAAAGCAGTACACCCATTAGGCTGACCGGTAATTGCCAAAATAAAATTGGGGTAATGACAACAGCCTTAATGACTTGTTTAAGAAGATAAGGTTTCAATAGTTTCATGTGTATCCTGTAAAAGGCTTTGTAATAAGTTCACTTTGATGAAAGGCATTTTAATGGCCAAGTTATATAGTAAATTTGCAACAATGTCAGTGCAGTAATACCAAACTTCTTGATAATGAAATAGGCTGATATAGGTTTTTAATATTTTTTCTAAGCGCGCTTTACTTTTTATCGTGAGTTCAACTTCTATAGCGATTTGCTTGCCATCTGGGAAAACTAAAATCCCATCAGGTAAATGACCGCGCTGTCCTACACCTGCCAAATGTTTATCACGTACTAACTGTCTTTCGCTGATCCATGCTGTTTGTGGATAAAGATGTTTAAGTTTTAAATAGGTATCAATTAAAAAAAGATCGTGATTATATTTAGCAAGTGGAATTTTTTTCATAGGAGGAAGTTCTGTTAATTGAGCACCTTTTCTTGTTAAATAATAAATAGCAGGTCGTTGATGAAAAATTTTTTCGTAATTAATTAAGCCAGCTTTAATTAATCTTTTTAGTATTTGATTATTCCTTGGGCTATTAAAATTAAATTTTTTATTAAGGTGTTTTAATTCACAAAAACCAAATTCATTGATAAAGCTTAAAATTTGTTGATCACGCTCAGTTATTTGTATTGATAAATTGTGGTTAACCATAAGCCAATTCGATTATAATTAATAAAACTATACAAGAGATTTATTCTTTTGAAATTAATTAATATTAAGGCAAGATCTTTATGAATAAATCCTTTACGATTATCCTAGTGGCGATTAGCACAATTATTATAAGACAGTTATCGACGCCAAGATTAAATTTATCAATAGTTGATGATAATGTCTACATGATTAATAAATGGCCATATTGAAGGATTAGGAAAATATTTTATTTCGTTAAATGAGCTATTTATAAAGTTAAAGAGTTTTTCATTTTCAGAAAGTAGTTAAATTGTAATCTATTTCTACTATTAAGAATCATGAAACTGCAGGATAGTTACGAACAGGTAGCACAGAAGAATGATGTGCGATTAATAAACAACCATTTGGTGTGGCTTCATAAACGAATGTAAAGCGTCCTGGCGTACTAACAACTTTTCCATTTTGTTTACCTGAAAAAGTATATAAGCCTGAGCTTACCGCGCCTCCTGGGAAGGTATAAATAATTTCTTTGTTATAATGAACTTGCAATTGCGGTATAGTTTGAAACAAAGAGGTAAAATAATTTTTTATACCGGTTTGAGTGGTAATTGGGTTATTTTCATAAGTAGCCAATAATACAGCTCCTTTAGCATATTGATTAGTAATGGTCTTTGGATTGTGAGTTGCAAGCGCTGTTGCCCAGATTTGATCTGCCTGTTGGACTGCTGCTGTAGTATTACAACTTGCATAGGTTTGGGTAAAAATAGCAGTACTGATAAACAGTAGGGGTAAAAAAGTATATTTCATAAGTTCTTTTTTTTGATTGATCCATCAAGAATAAAAATTTAATTCTTAATTATCATAAAACGATTAGGTATGGCAAGTTAATAAATTTTTAAATATTTGATTAAATAATAGACTAAATGGCGTCTAATTTAGTTTGTTTATAATTTGATTCCAAAATTGAGTTGACAAAAAAATTATAAAAAATAACTTAATTAATTATAAGAAACACCTGTTTTCTTAATCATCGCTTAAGAATTCTCAAATAAGATGTTCTGATTCGGTTAATAAAGGAGGAGACAATATGCCTGGTTTATCAGAGGAGTTTGGGTCTTTATTGAGTCAACGTGGAGGAATAGTACGAAGATTGATACAAATGATAGGGTTATTACAGGAAAGCGCTGCAAAATTTCAGGCAGAATTAGATGAAGTTGTTGATGGAGAGAGATCAATTTTAGCAGCACGAGAAAAAGTAATCAGCGGTGAGGCCAGCCATGCAGAGACACTTTTTACTACGGAAGCTCTCATTTGGATTGCCCCCAAGTTAGCCAGTCGCCATAGAAGAGCTCTAAAAATAAAAGGAGCGCTCTATGTTAAAGTTGTTGATCAATTAAAAAAGCAAGAAGGCAGTGAGTGTTTAATAGGCGAAATATTTAAAATTTTATTTCCTAGATTAGCCTCAATTTCAGCAGCTGCTGATTTAAGAGAAATGTCGGCTCAATTTAATGCTGATATAAAAGGTATTCGTGAAATTTTTGCAAAAGTTGGTGAAGAGGTAGAATTTTTAGAGGCCGATTTAGAGAGTTCTCTTTTAAAAGAGCAGCTTGCTGCTATAGATATGGAATTAGTAAGATTATATGAGCAAGATGAAGCAATCATACGATTCTGTGTAAAAGAGGAATTTGTTACTGCTGCACAAGTACGAGCAGCACGAGGTGTTGCTGGTGTTAGTGAAGCCTCTGGTAGTAGAGTAGCAGCTTTTTCTGGTTCTGCAGCAGGTTCTTCTGCAAGCTTATTTTCAGGCGCGGCAGTTAGTGCAGGTTCTGGTGGTGGAGGCGGTGGCGGAGGTGGCTCCTCTGCAGACAGGCTAACAGCAAGAGCAGCCTGAGGCAGATGCTAGTGGAACAGCGTTGCAGGATCGAGTTGGCGAAGGTGGTGATAGTGCACCGTCTTCTGGTCCAAGATGATAAAAATAAATAAGTAACTATATTAAGCTAGTTGCTTATGCCGCGGTTAATGACACAAAGACCACAAGAGATCAACAAGAAAATCAGCTTGGCCTTTGGGAAAGAGGCCTTCAGTTTAAAAAGGAGAAAGAGAAGATCATACAACAGTAGTTAAAAGAAAGTTGAAGATGGTTTATTTGATAAAAAATAATGGCATTACAGAAGGATTTCATCGTAAAATGAAACTGATCCAACGTCGTGCTTATGGATTTAGAAATTTTGATAACTATCGATTAAGGGTTAGAGTTCTATGCTCTTAATGAATGTGCCCCCGAATTTGGGAATGACCCAAAACAGGCGTGTAACTTATTGAAAAATATGGGCCCACCAGGACTTGAACCTGGGACCAACGGATTATGAGCAGTATGCTCCTAAAATGGCCAATATTTTCACTGATTGAGAAACGATGAAATTGATAGTTTTTCAATGAGTTATCTGGTATCAAGTGGTTGTGCTTTGTTATAATTTTGGGCCTCCCAACTCATTTTTGCACAACTAGGCATAACAAAGCACAAATAACTCCCGCAAAAGTCCCGCAATTTTTTGGTTTCGTTAAAGCTGAATAATGACCCAAATAATTGCACCATTGGTGCAATTAAATTAAACGTGGTGCAATTGGTGCAATTATGATATTCTTGGTGCAATTGGTGCAATTTCGAGGTTGGTTATGATTTACCCTGAACATGAGTCAAAGACTTTAGAATTTAAATCTAAGTTGCCAAAGTTACAGAAATTAGTAAAAACTTGTGTTGCTTTTGCCAATGCCTATGGTGGAAAGATACTTATTGGTATTGAAGATGATGGAAGTATAGTAGGTGTTAGTGATGCAGTACGAAATAGAGTTTATGATGAGTTTCCGAATAGTTTATATGATTCAACAAGTCCAGGATTGCTAGCCGAGATTTATGAAAAAAGAATAGGAGAGAAATCTATTCTAATTATTGAAATACCTTCTAGTATTAAAAAGCCTGTTTTTTTAAAAGAGGAAGGGCTACCGAAAGGTGTTTATCTACGGGCAGGCTCAAATACAAGGCGTGCAACAGAGACGTATGTTGAAGATTTAATGCGCGAGAATAAACGGCTTAACTTCGATGAAGAGGTTGTGCAAGTAAGCCCTGATAAGTTATCTAAGGCTTTATTGAAACAAATTTTTGGGCGCTATGATAATCGTCGATTAGTAGCAGAAAAAGTGTTAGCGCAGTCAACAGCTAATTCACAAACCTATTATCCAACAGTTGCAGGTACATTATGTTTTTGTGAGGAACCAGAAAAGTATATTTCAGAAGCTATTGTATTATGCACAAAGTTTAAAGGAGTATCAGGGAGAGAGATCATTAATACAATTACAATACAAGGAACTTTAGAAACACAGGCCGAGGAAACTTTTAAGTTGGTTAGTCAATGGTTAATAGAAGGTTACAAGTTGGTTGGCGTAAAATTAAAACCAAAAACAATCATTCCAGAAGAAGCTTTTCGTGAGGCTATTATTAATGCGTTGTTACATCGTAAATATTGGATTCCAGGTGCGGTCAAGGTGGCAATGTACGATGATCGTTTAGAGATATTTAACCCGGGAAGCTTTCCTGGTTTGGTCGACCTAAATAACCTTGGGGATGGCACAACTTACTTACGTAATCCTCACTTGGCTAAATTAGCTAGACGATTCGGGCTTGTTGAAAAATTAGGTACAGGTATTCGTTTGATGAAAGAAAGCTGTAAAGCATCAAGGGTTATGCCGCCAAAATTTATCGAGGGTGCTGATAGCGTTAAAGTGATCTTTTACTTCTTACCAGATAAAAACCAAAGTGAACCTGAGGAAGATATTTTGTTAGCTTTGTTTAATGCAAGAAGTGAAGTGACCGTTGGTGAAGTTGAAAAATACCTAGGTGTTTCTAGAAATACCGCAACAAGAAAGCTTGCTGTATTAATTAAAGAAAATAAGATAAGACGTATCGGAAAAGGACCGTCAGTGCGATATGTAAAAGTAGAAGAGTAAAGCATAAATCGTAAGTAGATTTGTTGGGGAAAGCTAGGTATGATCAGAGTATTGTTGATAAGTGACACTCATGGGCACATTGAGGTCATCAATGCACTAGCCGATAAAATGAAAGTTGATTTTGTTATTCATGCGGGTGACTTTGGCTTTTACAATGAATCTAGCTATAAACATATCAGCGATCGTGAATTGTTATTGCTTATTTCGCATTCGTCTTACTGGAAGGATTATCGTGTTGATAAGCAAACCCATCGCCATGTATTAATTGAAATTGTAAAACGGCATAATCTTTTAGGTAATTTTGTTGCTTATCAGGTAGGTGAACAGAAATTTAATGTACCAGTTTATGCGGTATATGGTAATCATGAAGATGCTTAGGTGGTAAAGCAGTTAAAAGAAAGTGCTAATATCCAAAATTTTAATTTGTTGGACGAAGATAATATCTATCCTATTGCAAATGATGATGACGAATTTAAGTTGTTTGGCATCGGTGGTAATTTTCTGGCGAGTAAAAAATTACTCGATAAGCCTATTGCTGGTAAAGCCGGAAAAATCTGGTGCACCTTGCATCAATTTGGCGTTCTATATAAAAAACTTGAGAAGAAAACTAAGTCTTCTGTATTTGTTTCTCATGTTAGTCCAGGAAAAGAATCATTATTAATGCGTTTAATGATTCACTTTATGCCAGATATTTGGATTAGTGGCCACATGGGGGCGCCTTATACTTGCGCGTGGAACCAATTTACTGTTCGTGATATGGATTTGGTTAGATTCAGAAATAGAGAAGTTGGAAGCCTTACCAGAAGAATATTTAACATCAGAGGCGAAGTTGGCTTACGATTTCATCAAGCGCGAGATTCCACGTAAAGACTTTTGGTTTAAGAGGCTTTGGTGTGTAAACTTGCCTGATGTTAAAAACGGTTACGCTATTTTGAGTTATGAGGGTGTGAGATTTTTTGTGGAAGGTCAATACGACCATATGGGTTAAGGATTTGTTGGAATATATAGATGAAGTTGATTAATTTTGGCAGTAGTAAGGTTTGTTATGATAAAAGCAGTGGGACAGTTCTTTCTCAAGTACTTTGAATTTATATTAGCTTTTTTAGTTTTAATATGGGCTATATATCTTTTTGTCCATGGATTTAAGTTTACTAAGTTAGATTTATTTACGGCTGCTTCTGTTATGGTCGCTATAGCGGCAGTATTGTTTGGGTTTGGTCAGTTCAGATTAGAAAAAAGAAGGTCTAATTCGAAATATTATTTAGAAAGATATATCGAGGGTACCAGGATGGTTTTGGATAGGTTAAAAGACGATGAGCCAACAAGACGAATTTCCTGGGTTACTGCGGCATCTATTGCAAATGATTTAAATAAAATAGAAGATAAGATAACTGAAATTCCTGATAAAAAATTTCTTGCTATATACCAAAGGGATTGGACGCATATTTTTCTGAAGTTTGTTCAAGGAAAAGAAGCAGTTTATTTTTATGGTGTTTTGGATTGTAAAGGTGATAGCGAACGAGCAAAGCTGAACTTTGCAGCTAGAAAATGTAGAAAGGGTAATGGAATAGCGGTGCATGGACTAATACCCCAAATTTTTTGTTTTGATATTGAAGAGGATGATATTGCTAAAATACTTAAGCTAATCGATCCAGTTTTTCTAAAAGAAGCTAAAGTTTCTATTTTTGATTCAGATGGGAAAATATCTTTAAATGTATTGAGCTTTAATTATTTGGTCTTTAAGCCGCTTCATGATTATTTATTGCATAAACGAGAGTGTAAAAGAGTGTTTGATAAAACTGATGGGTTTATTTTACATCACCCATCTGACAAAAACCCCTGAGTTAAGTTAAGGTCGGTATGTTTGTTTTAAGAGCACCAGACAAACAATCTGCTGCTCTTAAAAGTTTGCTTTTGTTGGGCGTTGAAAAATAGTGTTTTATTTTTTTAAGCTAAGGCGAACTTGTTATTAATGCGGGTTCAAAGTCCCGCAAAAGTCCCGCAAAAATTTCGGCATCAAAAAACAGGCGTGTAACTTATTGAAAAATATGGGCCCACCAGGACTTGAACCTGGGACCAACGGATTATGAGTCCGCTGCTCTAACCAACTGAGCTATAGGCCCACAGAAAACGGAAAGTTTATCACTAAAACTCGCTTTCATCATCCATAAATGTACGCAAAAATTCTGCTCGACTTGGATGACGAAGTTTTCTTAAAGCTTTAGCTTCAATTTGACGAATACGTTCACGGGTAACGTCAAATTGTTTACCGACTTCTTCTAATGTATGATCGGTATTCATATCAATACCAAATCGCATACGTAACACTTTAGCTTCTCTGGCAGTTAGTGTTTTTAAAATTTCTCGAGTTGCTTCTTTAAGGCTTTCTCGAGTGGTTGCATCTAAAGGCGACATAGTTGTTGCATCTTCGATAAAGTCTCCCAGGTGAGAATCTTCATCATCGCCAATAGGGGTTTCCATAGAAATAGGTTCTTTGGCAATTTTCAAGATTTTTCGGATTTTATCTTCAGGTAAATCTACAAATTTTGCTAATTCTTCTGGAGAAGGTTCTTTTCCAGTTTCTTGCAGTATTTGTCTTGCTATTCTGTTTAATTTGTTAATAGTTTCAATCATATGTACAGGAATACGAATAGTTCTAGCTTGATCGGCAATTGAGCGAGTAATAGCTTGACGAATCCACCAAGTTGCATAAGTTGAAAACTTATAGCCGCGTCGATATTCAAATTTATCAACGGCTTTCATTAAGCCGATATTACCTTCTTGAATAAGATCTAAGAATTGTAAACCACGGTTAGTATATTTTTTTGCAATAGAAATTACTAATCGTAAGTTAGCCTCTACCATTTCTTTTTTGGCACGTCTAGCTTTGGCTTCTCCAATTGACATGCGTCGATTAATATCTTTGATTTCAGTAATAGTCAGTAAAGTTTTTTCTTCAATTTCTTTTAATTTACGTTGTGCACGAATAATTTCTATTTTGTATGGCTCTAACTCTGTACCATATTCTTTAGATTTAAGATGTTTTTCAATCCAGTTTATGTCTGTTTCGTTATTAGGAAAAGATTTAATGAAAATTTTACGGGGCATTTTTGCTTTAATCACACAACAACGCATAACCAATTTTTCTTGTCGACGAATAGAGGTCAAGAAACTACGCATTCTGCGTGTTAATTTATCTACTAGACGAGGAGTTAATTTAAACTCCATAAAATAATCAGCGAGAGATTCTAATTTCTTTTGTGTAGTTTTATTATCTCTACCGTCTTTTTTCTCAGCTTTTGAAGCAGCTTGATAAAGCTTATCTAATTTAGCAAAACGTTTTTTAGCTTCTTCAAGATCTGGTCCAGTATCTTCGAAAACACCTTCCCCACCTTCTTCATCTTCTTCTTCTGTAATAGCGATACTGTCATCTTCAATGATTTCAGAAGCTGCTTTTTTAGAATCTTTAGCTTCATCAATATCAGGAAGACTAGGAACTTCAGGCGGGGTAAAATCAATCCAGCCAGTTAAAATATCACTGAGTCTTCCTTCATCATTACCCATGCGTTGATAGAGTTGCATGACATGATGAATAATTTCAAAATTATAAGCTAAAGCATGAAGGATTTGTTTAATACCCTCTTCAATACGTTTAGCAATTACAATTTCACCTTGACGGGTTAAGAGCTCTACGCTACCCATTTCGCGCATATACATACGAACGGGATCAGTCGTACGACCAACCTCTGAATCAACACTAGAAACCAAGGCTGCAGCGACTTCTTCAGCAGTATCTTCATCGGCAGTTTCATTTTCTAATAAAGTATCAGGGTCAGGAGGGCTTTCACATAAAATAATACTCATCTCTTCTAGTAGATTATAAACATTATTAATCTGCTCGGAGTCAATCATTTCGGGTAGATGGTCGTTAATTTCAGTATAAGTCAGATAACCTTGTTCTTTACCACGATTAATTAATGCAAGCAATTCAGATTGTTGCTGCTGATTTTGGCTTACCATAGTGTTGCTAAACCTTTTATATGTTGTAAATGTATGAGTGCAACCAGTTAAAAAAGCTCCACATTATAAGTATATAAATTATTAGAATCCAGCATTCTTCGCATTTAATAATGACTGGAGCTCTTGTTTTTCTTCAGAAGAAAGGGCTGAAAGCCTAGCCTTGTTCAAAAAATACTCTATTTTATTATCAATGACTAATTTATTGATATGTTTAAGGGTATCTTCTAGTTCAATAATCACGCCCCCCTCAGGGGTAATTAATTCAACACTAGCTAGTTTAATTAAAAACTCGACTTCTGGTTGGTCTCGCCAATGCTCAATTATAGTCCCAGTGTTAATATTGGGGTTGGTTTGTGTTAAATCAAGTAGCCGCTGCAATAAAGGCAATCCTGGTAAATTGGCTTCTGGTAAAGTTGCTTTTAAATGACTAGTAGCTTGTGGATATTGAAGTATTAAGCTAATGGCATACCTAATAGGAGATTGTCTAGCTGAAAAATTTTGTGTTTTAGATTTTCCAATAGAAGGAGTGTTAACAGGCGCTATTTGACTCCAAGTAGTTATTTTTTCTAAAGGAGTATGACTGATTTTTGCTAATTCAGCTATGAGTAATTCTTTAGTAATTGTTGCAGTAATAGTTTGTAAATAAGGCATTGCCATCGCAATAAGTTTGACTCGACCTTCTAAAGTTTCTAAATTAATTTGTGCACATAAATGTTCAAAAAAATGTTCAGATAAAGAGATGGCTTTCTCCAGTTGCGCTATAAAATTAGCTTGACCGTGTTTGCGAATATAGCTGTCAGGATCTTCGGTAACTGGCAGAAAACAAAAATTGACTTGTGTTTGCTCATTAAGTAACGGTAAGGCAATTTCTAAAGCTTTCCAAGCTGCTTTTTGTCCGGCCAAATCGCCATCAAAACAAAAAATAATCTGTTTACAAGTGCTTAGCAATCGCCGTAAGTGGTTACTAGTAATAGCTGTACCCAATGTTGCTACGGCATAATTAATGCCATGTTCTGCTAAAGAAATAACATCCATATAGCCTTCTACTACTAAAAGCCGCTCTAAATTAGGATTCGCTTGTCTTGCCTCATAAAAACCATATAGTTCTTGGCCTTTGTGAAATACGATTGTTTCTGGTGAATTTAAATATTTTGGTAGGCTATTATCAAGAACTCGTCCACCAAACCCTATCGTGCGACCACGTCTATCACGAATAGGAAAAATAATGCGTTCACGAAAACGGTCATAAGTTCGTTGATTATCATTTTCAATAAGTAAACCAGCTTTTAATAATAATGCAGCGTGTTTAGGAAAAGCTTTAAGTAAATTGTCCCATCCTGGTGCAGCATAACCTAAGCCGAAGCGTTGAATAGTGGTTGCTGATAAGCCACGCTGAATTAAGTAATGCTGAGCTTTTTTTGCTTGTGGGTGATTAGCTAATTGTTGACAATAAAATTGTTCAGTTTTAACTAATATTTCTAATAAAGCCTGGTAATCAGGATTGACGTGGGTATCTAAGGTTGGCATTTGTAGGCCTAGTTGATGAGCAAGATTTTCAATAGCCTCTACAAACTCAATTCTTTCATAATCCATAATAAAACCAATAGCATTGCCACTTGCTCCACAGCCAAAACAATAAAAAAACTGTTTAGTGGGACTAACACTGAAAGAAGGAGATTTTTCATTATGAAAAGGGCAGAGCGCTGTATAGTTACTGCCCGCTTTTTTTAAAGGAACATAGCGCTCAATAACCGACACAATATCAGCTTTGGTAAGTAATTCATCAATAAAAGCTTGGGGTATACGTTTAAACATGTTGTCCAAAGCATAAAATAAAAAAGGAGTTTCAGCAATTTTAAAAATTAACTATTGCCAGCAAGCTTGTTTTTGATTTTTTGGCTGACAACAGACATATCTGCTCGGCCTTGAAGTTTGGTTTTTAAAAATGCCATTACTTTGCCCATCTCTTGTATACCAGCTGCTTGGGTTGCAGTCATAGCTTCGTTAATTAAGGCATCAATAGCTGTTTCACTAAGTTGTTCAGGTAAAAAACTTTGAATAATTTCTATTTCAGTATTTTCTTTTGCAGCAAGTTCTGGACGATTGCCTGCAATATATTGCGTGGCAGAGTCTTTACGTTGTTTAATCATTTTATTTAAGATGGCAATAACTTGTTCTTCGTTCAATTCAATTCGAGTATCAATTTCTGATTGCCGAATAGCTGCATGAATTAATCGCAAAGCACCTAAACGTGCTGAGTCTTTGGCACGCATAGCGGTTTTTATTTCATCTTGTAATCGTTCTTTAATGGACATAGCGTTAATTATTCGCTGCGACTGTCACTGCTGCTACGGTTGCTAGAAGCTGATGAGCTAGCTCCTTTTTTACCGCTGTTCATGCCAGTAAATCTGTCTTTAGAAATACGTTTCAGTAAACGCTTCTTTGCAGCTGCTGCTTTACGTTTACGTTTCCAAGTAGGTTTTTCATAAAATTCATGCCGACGCATTTCAGTTAAGACGCCCGCTTTTTCGCAGATACGCTTAAAACGCCTTAAAGCTGAGTCAAAGGCTTCGTGATCTTTTATTCGGATACCAGGCATTTAAATCATCACTCCAAAAATTAATTGTTTAGAAAAAGTTCGCTATTCTACTCTGTAATTAATTAATATGCAAAGAGATTTCATTTGTTTTCTCTTAGCTGAAAAGTCCATAATCATTTGTTTGAATGGTTAATTTTTGTTAAGATCGTGTGATTTTAAAGTGAAAGATTCAATCAATGCGTGTACTAGGAATTGAAACGTCTTGTGATGAAACAGGTATAGCGATTTATTGTTCAAAACATGGACTATTAGCTCATGCTGTCTATACCCAAACTGATATTCATCGTATTTTTGGGGGTGTGGTTCCAGAACTAGCATCCCGAGACCATGTGCTTAAAATTTTGCCAATGATCAAGGCGATACTTCAAGAGGCGCATTTATCTTTACAAGACTTAGCAGGTATTGCTTATACGGCAGGACCCGGCTTAATTAGTGCTATTATGGTTGGAGCAGCTTTAGCACGTAGTTTAGGTTATGCTTTGCAAATCCCTACCTTAGGGGTGCATCACATGGAGGCACATCTTTTAGCCCCCATGCTTGAAGAAGAGAAACCCGCCTATCCATTTGTTGCCCTCTTGGTATCAGGAGGCCATACTCTATTAGTAAAAGTAGAGGCTTTAGGGCATTATCAATTATTAGGAGAGTCGGTTGATGATGCAGTGGGTGAGGCTTTTGATAAGACAGCAAAATTATTAGGCTTACCTTATCCAGGAGGACCTGAACTTGCTAAATTAGCTGAGCAAGGTCAGAGAGGTCATTATCAATTTCCAAGGCCTATGATTCACAGCCCCGATTTTAATTTCAGTTTTAGTGGTTTAAAAACAAGTGTCTTACAAGTTGTGACTAAAGCCACGCTAACGCCAGCTATCAAAGCAGATATAGCGAAAAGTTTTGAAGAAGCGGTTGTGGATACCTTAGTCAGTAAATGTCGTAAAGCCTTACTTCATACTGCTCTTAAACAGTTAGTCATCGGTGGGGGGGTAAGTGCTAATAAATCTTTAAGAGCAGACTTAGCAAAAATGGCAAGCGAAATGGGCGCTAAACTTTATTATCCAAAACTAGAATTTTGTACCGATAATGGTGCAATGATTGCTTATACCGGCTGTCAACGCTTGCTGCTTGGCCAACACGATGATCTAACAATTAAAGCAAGACCTCGTTGGTCATTAGAAGAATTAACCAATTAAGCATTAATTTATTCGGGTTTATTAAAAACAATTTTGGCTTCATTCCCTGATCTTAAACGTTCAATGTTGCTTCGATGACGCCAAATAATAATAAGAGCCATTAACACTAAGCCAACAAAATAAGCTGGTTGAAAGAACAAGCAAATAATTGGAGTAATGATACAAGTGACTAGAGAAGCTAGAGAGGCGTAGCGGAAAATAGCTGCTAAAGCAAACCAAATAACAAGGCTGATAATACCTAAAGGAAACGATAAAGCAAAATAAGAGCCTAAAGCAGTTGCTACGCCTTTACCACCTTGAAATCTAAAAAACAGTGGATACATATGACCTAATACAGCCACTAAGCCAACAATACTTAACATCATGCCATGAACACCTAATATTAAACCAATAAAAACAGCAATAAATCCTTTTAAGCCATCACCAAGAAAAGTAAGTAACGCATAAGTTTTGCCAGCAGTGCGTAAAATATTAGAAGCCCCCGGGTTATTTGAGCCTTGAGTTCGAGGGTCAGGCAGGTTTGCTAATTTACAAACAATAATGGCGCAATTAATAGAACCTAATAAATAAGCAATCACTAGTGTTATGACAAGAAGCATGACCTTTCTCCTTAAAGTAAGTTTGCAATTGATTCTACGAGAAAAATGAGGAGATTCAATTAAATATTTGAAATAAGTGAGCAAAATAAAGTGCTTAATTTAATGAAGCGATTAATTTTTATACTCAATAGGCAAATTTTTTTATAAGGCCATAGCATGATCAAATTAATAGATCTTTATTTAAGTTTCGGACAAACTTTAATCATTTACATAAAAAGTTGGCTAAGAACAGATTAAAAATTATTGATTTGAGTTATTTTAAAATGAGCTTTGGCTATTTCAAGGTCATGAATGAGTGCTTGATAACTGTTGTTAACAAAAAGCAGTTTAGCCACATCTTCGCCGGTGCCTTTGCGGGTTTTAATTAGGTCACCTACTTTTTTCTTTAAATGAATGGATTCAAAGGAGGGGAGCTTTTTAAGTTCTGCTAAGCCTTCAATCGCTGTAATTTTACCAGCGCCTGGATGAAAGACCCAAACTGCTACATAGTGGGTAGCAGTTGTTTTTATGAAAGGGGTTTGGTTTAAATTAATTTCAATAAGCGTTTGCCAAGGATTAAACCCATAGGCTTTTTCGATTGCCTCCATGAGGTATCCACCTGGTGGACGAATAGCAAGCTCTCCTATTACTAAACCTAACGGAGTTTTAAAAAATTCCATATGCACAATAGTATTGTTTAGCTCAAAAGCTTTCATCATACGGGTGATCAGGTTAGTAAGTTCAGTCTGATTTACTAAATGATTAGGACCTGGAATAATATTAATTTCTAATGTTTTATAATACTCAGTCAGATTTAAAAAAATAATCTGTTGACTACAAATAAAAAATTCAACACTCATTTCAATGCCTTTAATAGCTTGTTCAATGAGAAAGTTTTTATTAATTAAAGGCTCTAGTTCAACTTGATGGTTAGTGATATATAAATTTCTACTTCCAGAGCTAGCTCTAGGTTTAGCATAAACAGGTGTTCCCCATTTAATAAAGATCTCTTGAGTATTAAGATCCTTAGTTAGCAATTGAAAATCTGTGATTGGGATATGATAGTTCTTCGCTAAAGTTTTCATTAAAAACTTATCATGACAAGCTTTTATTTTTTCAATATTTACCGGATGATGAAAGACTTGCTTTAATAAAGCAGTAGCAATGACTCCAGCCTCAGTTAAAGCGATAAAACAGTCAACATTAAAAGCTTGAAAAAAATTTATTACCGCTGATGAAAGCTTTTCTTCAGAAGTTGGGAATTCACTTATATAATAGGCCACCAAGGATTCACGTACGGAAAAGGGAATAGGCTTATTTGACCAGACGATAATAGAAAATCCCAGCTGTTTAGCTGTTCGGATTGCAGGCTGTCGATAACCCATAAAAGCGATAATTTTCATAGGCTTATTATGATTATTTTCTTAGTCTAGGCAACAAAATTTTGTATGGATAAATATTGACCATTTAAGCGTTTTTATGTATACTGCCATCACTAATAATAACAAAAAACATAATAAAATGAAAAATAAGGCTTTTTATTCCTTTTATCGAGCTGTTCGAAAAGCTCAACAATTGCTCTATCGCGAAAATATTACTCTAGAGAATATTCTTCCCTTCATTGGGCAGGTTGTAAGTGATTCAGAGCTTGAATATCTAGCTGCAGAGGTTAAAGAGAAATTTCCTGCCGAATTTCTGAATTATGCGGAAGCTTTTTTAATTCGGTATTATGCTTTAAGAAAAATAAGTCCAGTACTTATTCATTATTATCATTATCGTGAATTAGAGTTACAGGGGTTAGAATTTTTAGCCGAATTAGCTAGAAAACCAGCGTTAACCTTGGGCTCTATTACTGATAAAGAGGTTGCGATTGAAGTATTATTGCAAATCGGCAACGAAGAAACAATCATCGAATATTTAGCCAATCCAGTTAATAAAGAAAAATTCTTCGCACAAACAGCAGAAGAAATATTTATTTTTTTCCAATCGATGATGCAAAGAGAATATTTTAATGTTATTAATTTTCTTAAAAAAGAATATTTTGAAAACAGCTTAATAAGAATCTTAGATTTTTTTAATGAATGTGAATTTAGAGATTGCAGATGGCGTTATTTAGTTGATGGCATAATTTTTAAAACCGAAGATGATTTAACTAATTTAGAGTTAATTAATGTATTAATGGAAATTGAAAATATGTCACCATCATTAAGTAGTTTCAGATTAAGAATGTTAAATCGTTTTTGTCGTTTAGCTGATGAGCGAAGAGAAGATATTATTTTAACAAAAAAGAAGAGCGACTTACTGGATGGCCTTTTTGTTGAGATTATTTCCTCTCCGAAGAGTATTAGTGAATTGATAGAAGTTTGTAAATTTCATCACATAGAATACTTATTAGTAAAATTGATAAAATTATTAAAAATGTATCGTGATGATTGCCCGAAAATTCGGGGAAATTTTTTTGTTCAAGAGCTAAAAAATGTTGCGCTCAAAGCAAGATATAGTGCGGTGCTTTATGAGTTGCAGCCGTTTTTAACTAGACAAACACCAGAGGATAATTCTCAGCTATTAAAATTAACTTTAGAAAGTGGAAATTTAAATGTTTTAAAATGCTTGATCACAAAATTTCCTAAATCCTTCTTTATTAAAAAATTAGAACAAATGATAAGACTAATCTACAAAACCAATCAACTGGAAGCTTTTGAATTACTGTGTCAAAATGACATTATTATCTATCAGGATTCTACGGCTTTTTATTTTGAAAAATTTATTTTATCAGCTGCAATTCAGCAGGAGTTTGCTTTGGCTGATAGACTACTGGATTATTTGCCAGAAGACAGGCAACGAGTAATGTGTGAGTTAATTGATCAGCATATTCCTTTACAAGAAAGAAAAATCTCTGATCACACCACCTTTGCTGCTAGATTTCGAGATTTTCAAAAAGGGTCTGGTATTGATACCCAAAGGCATTACAGCATCGAAGTAGAAAAGTTAATTCATTTGGGCGCTTATTTCATTAAGGCTTATGCTACTGAACCAGTAAAGATATTTTTTGAATTAAGAGAAATTTTTTCTACGGCAAGAGGAAGAATTGCTTCTCAAGCAAATACTGACGAAGCTTATAATTTCGGCATGAGAAGAGCGCCAAAATATGATGGACGTCACTATTATACACCAATGGTAGGCAGTCCATATTCGCAATATAAAGATTTTTTTACTTTGCCTAGTTTTAACCGAATTTATGAAAGTACTGTTACTATCAGAGCCAGCAGTTGGGAGGTAAGAAATCTCAAAACTAGCAATTCAAGTAATATTTTAACAACGATTAGAGTGTTAGAAGATTCATTAGGTTGGTTTCATACTAATGCTGTAGAATTTAAAGTTATTGAACCACTTTTAGCAGATTGTTTCCAAACAGTTGTGCAAGCTGAATTAAAAGAAGAGTTTATAGAAAATCTAGGCAAATTTATTTGGCTTTTTGCACAAATGACACCGTATCAACGTGGTAGTGCAGCAATTCTTGAATGGTTTATTAAATCAATTTGTTTAGCAAAAGGCTACAGATTTCCACTTATTGATAAAAGCTGTTTGTTAGATTGTTTGGTTTTATCAATTCCGAGTGAAATAATTTTTTTAGAAATGTTTAAAACAGAAGTAGGTCCTAATATCATTGTATTGCCTGAAGCTGAGCAATTTAAAGTAAGTCACTTGGGACAAAGTTTGAGTTGCTTGTCTTCTTATGCTAGCACGAGGGGTCGTGGTTATGGATTTTTCCCAGCAGAAAGTAGAGGAGCAGGGGCAGTAGATAGGGTAGCAGATGAAGAAGGAATTTTAGTGCCCGCGGTTCGTGTTTAATAAACTATAAAAAGCTTAGCTAAGTTGGAGTTGCTATATTATAATAAAAATATTAGCAAACATGAAAAATAATTTTTTTTACAAACCCTATCAGGCAATTTGTATTTATTTACTTTAAGGGTATAAATTTGAAAAATGATACTAATTTAATTTGGTTAGATCTTGAAATGACCGGTTTAAATGTTGAGTTAAACCGTATTATAGAGATTGCTACGATTGTGACAGACAAGGATTTAAACATTTTAGCTGAAGGTCCGGTTTTTGCTATTCACCAAAGTGAAGAGGTTCTAGCTTTAATGGATAACTGGAATATCAAACAGCATGGTAATTCTGGGTTAACCGAAAGAGTAAGAAATAGTCAAATTATAGAACATGAAGCTGAGGTCAAAACAGTTGAATTTGTAAAACAATATGTTGATTCAGGAAAATCACCGCTGTGTGGAAATAGTGTTTGTACAGATAGAAGATTTTTATATCGCTATATGCCAGAGTTAGAAAATTATTTTCATTATCGTTTATTAGATGTTTCTACGTTAAAGGAATTAGCTATCCGTTGGGCGCCTGCCGTTTATAAGGGACTAAAAAAAGAAGCTAAACACTTAGCTTTGGAAGATATCAAAGATTCTATTGCTGAGCTTGCTTATTTTCGTAAGCACTTGACTGAATTTATGGAAAATTAATATACAGTTTTATTGCTTGCAGATGTTTGGTCTTAGGGTAAAATTAATAAAACCAGTGACTAAGGGGTATTAGCCATGACCAGTGAGGCTGTGAGAGCCTCTGCTAATAATAATAAAATCACTCAAGCAGAGTTTGATGAACTTTATTTAGCTTCTATTGATAATCCAATCTATCGCCCCATTCTTGATAATGTAAGACATTTCCGACTTGCCAATTTGTTAATTGACCATGGTTTTTCCTTAGATTTAAGCGGACTTAATTTACGTAATCGCAACTTTAAAAATGCAGATTTTATGGGTATTAAATTAGAGGGTGCAGATTTGAGCGGTTCAGTGTGTGATTATGTTGATTTTACCGGGGTTTCTTGCCTTAATATCAAAGCTGATGGCAATACTAAGTTATTTAAAGCTAAATTAACGGAAGCGCAGTTATTACAACTTCATGCAGAGCCTTTAGAAACCTTGCAAGCCTTAGAAAAGAAAGCCAAAGATTTTCTTAATGTAGAGGATTCATTTGGGTTACCAGATTTTGCTTAATTACCAATAATTGATTAATGTCAGAGTTGTTAAATCTAGAATAGATTTTTTCGAAAATTGTAAAGGCAAATTGTATTTACCATGCCCAAAGAGATGAGTTTTTAAGACGGGTATAGAACATTCTTCTGCAAAATGTCGCAATACTTTTTGAATAGCAGGTTGCAATTTTGGCTCTGCAGGATAAGAAAAATCACCGAATAGAATAGCATTAGCATCATCAAATTTTCCTAAACGTTGTAAATAATGCAAAGTGCGACGCACAACGTGGGGTTTTTCATTTACTTCTTCAATAATGATGATTTTATTTTTAGTTTCAATTTCCCACAGATCGCCAATACTAATATTTAATAAGCTAAGATTACCACCTATTAAATTTCCTTTAATAAGTTTTGATTCTAAAGCAAGAGAGTTTAAAGGGTTTAAATGAGATAAAATCACTTTTTTTTGTTTACCTAATAAACAGTTAAAGATTATTTTTAGATTAGCAGCACTAATATGATGTTTAATTGTTTGAATAGCCCCAGGACCATGAATAGTGGGCCACTGATAAATTTGGTTAAAGTAAATTAATAAAGGTGTAATATCACTAAAGCCAATGAGAGGTTTAGGTGCTAAGGTTTTAATTTTTTTAGAGTGTTTATGAATAAAAGGGATGGTATCAGCAGTTCCTTCACCACCTCGTAGTGCCCAAAGAATAGAAATTTTAGGGTCTAGTAAATATTCAAGAAATATTTCTGCGCGTTCTTTTGCTGGTAGAATTCGATAAGTATCAGTCTGATAAATTGCTTTTAATTGATAATGTTGCTGTAAATAAGTTTGCACAGATTGGGGTTCTTGTTTAGTTAGCGCATTAGCCCCAGTACAAAATAGACCTATTGTTTCTGATTTTAACATGTAATAAATATCAATTGATTGAAAATAAGATCAATGTACTAAAATTTAATAAACTTGTCATTATATCAAATTTAATATTTAGAGTTATCCTCTTCCCATGATTAGGTGAATGTCATGTTGAGGAATGCTATCTTGATCAGCCACTAATCTTGATTCTCCTGCTGGTAAGGCAGGAGAAGGTGTTAATTTGGGAGTAGAAGTTGGTTCGCGTATACTATTTTGATCAATAAATCTCATTAGATCCTCAGCAGTTTTATCATGAGTGGGCGTAATAAACAAAAAATACGCATTCAAGATTACTGAAAATAACCAATCCTTGAGATCAGGGAAATTTTCATAAGTGATTTCTAAATTTTCAATGAGCGCTGATAAGGAACCATGAGTAATTTGATGAGCATAAAGAATCCTAAAAAAACGTAATGACTCTGGAGTTGCATGGGCAGACAAATAAATTTTAAAAGGAGCAAGAGTACTTTCTAGCTCTAATCTACTTAATTCAGATGAAATTAATGATAATAATTTAAATTGTTCATACAAATTAAAAATAAGTTTTTCAGAAGGTAATTCGTCAGTTGTTAAGGGAAATAAAAGAGAGATTAATTGCTCAATAGATTGATTTATACTGTGAATGGATTCTTCTCTAGTGCTTGTTACTCCTTCCTCTTCTAGTTCATGAGGCCCAAAGCCTTCACTTGTAAGCCAGAGTGTAGTTTGTGTTTTGATACTCGCAAGAGTAATGCACAATATTCTTGCTGTATTAACCAAATTACGATTAGCTAATAACTCTATAAAGGTTATTAACGCTTTAGTTTTATTTTCTGTTCTCAGTTTAATAAAGCAATCGGATCTTAATGTGTTTATCATATCATCGGATAGTGGTTTATTACCAATTTTTGCTTCCAGTTTAGCTTTAACAAAACTAAACGAGCAGGTTGCATAATAGATATAATTTTCATCCCGTAAACAAAAATCACTCAAATAAACTTTTACTTTTTGTAAACAAAGAGCTTTAATTTCAAAGATAAGCTCATTGGAAATAAATTTTGTTAATTTTCCAAGTTCAGCTTGGTGGTTTGCAAATAGCCTATAAATTTCTTCTAAGGAAGCTGTCGCATAATCAATATAGTTTATACTATCAATGCAGAGTTTAGTTAAACGCTCCCTAAGCTGATTGTAACATAGTGTACGGATAGTCATTAACAGGTCTTCTGGAATAAAATGAGCGTTAAACTCAATAAGAGAATTTTGAGCAAGAGCAAATTTTGATTCTGTTAAATCTGCGCAAGCATAATAAATATAATGATCATTGTGCAAACAAAAGGTTAGTAAATAGTCATAAAATTTTTTCTTACAAATTTGTTGAATAGTTTCAATAGCTGATAAAAGAGATTCTGATTCAGCTATTTTACTCAGTGCTAGTATTTCCTCTATTGAAGCTGTGGCAAAAAAGATAAAGTTTGTGTCGGATGAACAATAGAGTAATGCGCTTTTAAAACAATTTGCTTGGATTAGAGTTAAACTACTTTCTGAAAAAGAAGCTTCTGCTAAAGCTGGATTATGAGTTAATCTTGAATATATTGCCTCATTGCAAATTAATCCAAAAGTCAAATAATTAGGAAAATCATAGCAGTATGTGCGCATAAATTGCTTAAATTTAATTTGGCGTACGGCTGTTATTTCTTCATGCAAAAAACCAAGAATGCGGATTTGTTGAGGACTTATTTCTGGTAAATAAATTCTTAAAGAGCTTGGCTCTACATGAATATTTTCAGTACCAAAAATAAAATTTATATTTAAATAAAGTGTATTAATAACACTGCGCACTGAGTTTAATAAATGATATTTAGCATGGTCGATAGCAATATCAATATCGATAGATTGACTGGCTAGTAATTCAGCTGCTGCATGTAGGAGAGGATCTGCAACAATTAAACATTTAATTTCAGTTTTTGAAAAAGCAAGTAAATAATCAATGCAATTAATTTCTGCAAAATGCTCTATAAGTAATTTTGTAAAAATAAATTTTAATAAAACAGGCTGAGAAATTAATCTCTTGTATAAAGTGGTATAGACATTAAAAGGGCAATGATCTAAAACTCTTTCTGTTGATGTAAAAGAACTTGTATTAAAACTACGAAGCCTTTCTGTTAGAATAGGTAGCATAAGACGGGACCTAACTTCTTGTATCAGCTCGTCAGATAAGCCCCATAGTTGTTTAGTAAGGTCAGGAAGTTGAGGAAGCCTACTTTTTAAAATCATTAAAGTGTGAGTATTACACAATAATCTGTATTCTAGTGATGATATTTTATCACTAATGTTAGTTGCTAGTAATTGTATCGCTGCATTAAGCAAAGTAGAGGAGTCTACCTGTAGAGATTGGTTTAAGGCATATTGTATAAATGGTAGTTCTCTAAAAAATGGAAACGAAGAGGCGAGAGAATAAGCTAATGAAAAAACATCATGATAAACAATGCCAGCTGGAATAGGTTTGTCTGGGGTCATTTCAACTCGATCTGAGGTCCAATAAGAGCAGCTTTTAAAAGTAGTAACTGCTTCATAACCTAGTTTGCAGCCGCAACCAAAATCAATGAAATTTATTTCGTAGCCGAATTCAGTTTTATTAATTAAAATGTTTTTAGGTTTTACATCACCATGAATAATTCCTTTGGCGTGTAAATTTTGCAATGCCTGTAAAATAGCAATGAAAATTTTTAATTTTTCTATATCATCTATGGATTCGTTTTGTAAATAAACATCTAAAGTGATGCCAGGTAGCTTTTTGATTATTAAAGTATAATTTAAATATTCTGAGTCTTCAGTTGGAGTTGTATCATAAAATACCGAGCCACCATGGGCTTCAAAGAATAGGTGAGCTTCTAATTCTAAATATTCTCTTTCTCTGACATGGACTCTTCCTAGTTTAATTACAGAATAAGGATAGATAACAGTTGTGTCAGCTTGACTATAGCCTAATTCTCTAACCTCTCCATAATGTCCTTTGCCTAGAGTATCCTGATGTGGCAGTAGATCTATTCGAACATCAGCAGTGAGAGTTTTCAGCCCCTCTTCTGCAAGCGGTCTATTCTTATAATAATATTTTACAGTATACATAGATTCTCTGATTATTTTTAAGGCATAATAGGGGAGAAATATTAAGAAAAGCTTAATAAAGTAAGTATTTTTTTAAAAATATTTATCCCAATAACCCATTAAAACATAAACCATTGATTTTTAAAATTATTTTAATTAAAGATAGATACTTAACAGGTTGCTTTTTTAATGAGATTAGCAGATTAGAGTCAAATATTTTGAGTGAGGAAAAAACAAAAGCAGTGTTTGAGCAAACCTTAATAAAAAGAGTGGTATAACCTATGGCGTAATAATTTACTTAGTGGCTAGTGCATTAGCTAGACTATCTTTTCCGATAAGAGCATAAAATGAAAACCGAACAACAAAAAATAATAAGAACGCTAGTCAAAAAAAGTAAAAAAATTTCATTAATTAATGTGTGTAATTTTTTTAACCAATTGCCTAAACCCATACAAACTTTTCTAGCTCCTTATATTAGATATGAATTATTTGGAAACTCTCTGACGGTAGAGCCAGGTAACCCTGATTGTTTTGAATACTTACTAGCAAGAAGGGCCTCTGTGGAGACAGTATTACTGAGCCAAGAGCTAGACTTGATGGAATATTATGAATTAACCCTAGAGTTTCAGTTGATGCGAGCTACAGAGCAGTTACAACGCAGTGCTTGAAATATGTTGTGGGTAATTGATATTATTGATTTATTTAAGATTAAAAGATCTTTATCTGCGGCAAGAGAGTTTTTAGAGAGTGGGAAAAGAAATGGTTATGAAATTGTATTAATTGCAAGAAAATTTATTGAAACAAAGCCAATAAGAGAATTGACTGAAGAACTAGCTATTCCACTTATTATTACTAGACAGCTTATATATTATGCTGATGTGCTAGATTTTATTAGTCGCAGTTTGAAAGGATTCAAAACTTTTTTAAAAATATTACTTAGCACAGAAATTACAGCTGAAAGAACTGTGTGCGAGAAAGTTTTTGGAGTTCTAACCATTGAGAGTAGAGAAATAATAACTGATTATAGTAAGCTTCCAGATCAAAGAGAGCTGCCCCGTTTCACTGAATTAGATGCGCTTTATTTATCGAAAATTGAAAACATTCTATTTTTATATCCTTGTCTTGCAGAGCTTGAAACTTTTGCACAGGAGTATTATATAGAAGACTTGTTGATACCGGTCATGTTTGAAATATGTGTCAATAAAATTGCTCAAGAAAATTGGCTTGCTGTTAGAAATTGTTTAGAAATTATCTTCAAAGAAATTTTTAATTTCTCTATTGATTTTTTGAGAAAAGCTAATAGGGTGGCTAACTTTCTAGAAGAAATTAATTTAAATTATTTGCCTTTCGAGATTAGATTATATTTGCTTGATTATTATTTTTATGTTTTGCAAGTCAACGGTATCATTAAAGATTCAGGGCGATTTTATCAGTGTTTGATCAATGCTGAAGAGCCTTTTATTATCAATAGTATGATTGTTTGCAAAAGCTTATTGACGGGTTTGTCCTTAACAGATCTAACCCTATTATTAAATATTTTTGCTGATAGAGTATTTAGAAAGTTTCGAGCCTATGCGCGCCGTGATAATTGGATTGCTGCTTTTAATTTTCAAGAAAAATATTGTTGGCGCTTAGCAGACAAGCAGTGTGTGGCAAGGCGGCTTCCCTTGATGATCATAAAATTAGCAACCAGCTTCAAATTGTGAAAGAAAAGCTGCTTTCTGGCGAGAAGTTTACAAAATTATTAGCCATTGATTTTGATGGAACTTTATTTGAAGAAGGGGAACCTAATGGGGGAAGTTATGAATATTGGCAAGAATGGTTTTTAGAGTTACAGCAAGAACAAGTAAAAGTAATTATCATTACGCAGCGAACCAAAACAATAGGTGAAGAAGCTGTGAATGCTTTTTTGTCAAGAATAAGACAAGCAGATCTACCGAGAGTATATATGGGTTGTAGTATGCCGAAAGCATTTGCACTAGAGTATTTGCATAACATACTGGTAGCTGAAGAAAGTGATTGTGAGCTAATGGTACTGTTGGATGATACTCGTTTTGAAATTGAACAAATTGAAGCAGGTGAATTTAATGGTTTATATGGCATTCAAATCGTAATTGGTAGAGTTGCTAGCTATCAGGAATTTAAAGAAAAAATAGTTGGTGTGGCACATAGCCACTTTACTAGAAAAAAGCCGTCTACTGCGCGATTAACTTTTTGGGAAGATAGGATAGTGGGTTTATCAGATGAAGAACACGAGGCAGAGGTTTTAGGTCCTTCAGATAATGAGGGGGAAGGACTAGATCAAGCGACCTCTGTAAAAGTAAAAGCTTAGCAATAATGAACTTTCAGTAATTGCAAATAAGAAATAAAATTTAGAGTAATGTATTATTTATTAAATTTTAGGCACTAATGTTGATGATCCTGTGCTAAGTGTTGCCACTCCTGTAAACAAACTTTGTTTACAAGCTGATAGGCGTACAGTAGCATTAGATCGATTAAAAAGTTCTGTTACTTTAGTAAACCAGATTCGTTTTATTTCTTGAGTTGAAAAGATCGGATCAGAGAACCGATACAAAAAGGTATAAAAGTAAATTTTAGTATCATGCAAAGAAAAAGAGATTCTAGTTAATCTTTGTAAATTATTTAACAAAGATTTTAAAATTGGTAGAGCGGTTGATTCAGTATTAAGTTCCTCGATAAATAAAGTTAGTAGTGAATTTAGCTCAGTAAAAAATTTTTGCCATTGATCGGGAGTTAGGGCAGCGTATTGTTTGGCAAAGTATTTGAAACCAGGTTTTCTTTTTTCTAAAAGAAGATATAAATGACGTAAACATTTTTTTTGTATTAGATAAATAAGTGAGTCAGGTATTGCTGAGCTGGTTATAATTTCAATTCCTTTTTCTCTTAAAAAAAAGAAACAACTGTATTTAGAAAACTCTGGCTCTGCTATAGCAAAAAATATTAATGAATCGATATCTTTGGAACAAAATGTAAACAGCCATTTTTTAATTAAAGTATAGTAGTTTTGGCAATTGTTTACTAAAATTTGCAAAGTTTGATGGCTGAGAGTGGTAGTCAAACTAGCGAAAGAGGTGCTGTTTAATGTTGTTCTAACAGATTCAGGTTCTGAATTAGTAGATAATAAAGTTAACTGTTTTTTACAATATTCAGTAAGACGATTGAAATCATTGGAATAATGGCAGCAGGCCTGATAAGAGTAGTTTACTATTATTTTAAGATGTCTGTTAGCGATGCCAACCATGTCTGGCAGCTCGCTTAACTCATTTTCTAATTGATCTGGCGCTAATTGTAAAAAGTGATTAATTGCAAGTTGAGGTAATTTTGAGATAAAGATATAAGTAAATGAACGTAAAGTTTGGTTTATTAAATTTGCTAGAGAAACTGTTTGTGACAATGCTTGTTTGAGAAAGCCAAAGCGCGCTAATTTGCTATGCATTTTATGCAGCATATAAACTATTGGATAAAGATCATGGTAAGGGTTTGCTTGTGGCCTAGGCTCTATAGTTTTATTAACTCGATCACGTGTCCAATAAGAGCAATTATCGGCAGTAATGCTAGCCGGCTCTCCTAGCCGATAAGAAAGGCCAAAATCAATGAAATAAATTTTGTAATGACCCTCACTTAATATTTCAATTTGAATGTTATTAAAATTTAAATCGCCATGAATAAGTCCTTTTTCATGTAAAGTTTCTAGAGTGTCGAATATAGCAATTAATATTTTTAATTGTTTAAAATAATTTAAAGAAGCTAAATTACTTAATAGATAATTATAAAGATTTCGGCCGGGTATTTTTTTCATTAAAATTTGGTAAGAGTAGGTATGCCCAATTAGTTGGTCTAATGATTGAGCTATTTCTGGGCGCCTGGTTAAGTCCGGTCTTTGTTGAGTAGTTAAAAATTCTTCCCGCTGTCTTTTTTGTTCAACTTCTGTTAGGGGAAATTTATAAATCTTCAAATAAGCTGCTTGATTTGGAGGGTCAGCATAAACCAAATTAAAAAATACTACCTCTAGTTCTAAATCATTTATTATGCTATTGAGTTGCACATGACTGTCAGTAAGAGTGCGATTGATAATCCCAATTTTCAGAACTAAGCCACTGGTTTCGTAGGTAATGCTGCGTAGAGGAGTGGTGGTAATCCTTAGGAGATCATAGACTTTGCCATTTCTTCCTGTTCCTTGTAGCTCGCCAATAACAAGATAATAACAGATTTCTTCTGGGCCTTGTAAAGATTGAGCAATCTTAATTTTGGTTTTTCTATCAGTACTGCAAAGAAAATAGGTAATTGGCATGGATTTAACTTGTCGTTGGTATTTAAAGTTATTATAACTAAATTATTCTTAAAATAATCTTAAAAATCGCTATTTAGCTACTATTTATTTAATTGTTGGATTAGGGCCCATTTAACATGTTCTTGAACCATAGGATTGGGGTATTGTAATTTATCTTGTAAGGCTTTAACAATTAATAAGCTATAAGGGGCGTTACCTAGACCTACTGCAATATTTCTTAGCCAGCAGTCATAGCCTATGCGGCGAATAGCAGAGCCTTCCGTTTTCTTATAAAATTCAGCTTGAGTCCAGGAGAATAAAGTTAATAGCTCAATGTTATCGAAATTATTTCTAGGTTTAAAATCATTTTCTTGACTGGAGTTAATAAACTTATTCCATGGACAAACTAATTGACAGTCATCGCACCCATAGACTCGATTGCCAATCAGTGGTCTTAGTGTTTCTGGAATAGAGCCTTTTAGTTCAATAGTTAAATAAGAGATGCAGCGTCTGGCATCAATTTGCTTAGGGCTTAACAGTGCTTGCGTGGGACAAATAGCAAGACAAGCCTGACAAGAACCACAACGGGATTTTACAGGCTTATCAACAGGGAGTGGTAAATCTGTAAACAACTCTCCTAAAAAAAACCAAGAACTGCCAGTCGTAGCAAGTAAATTTGTATGCTTTCCAATCCAACCTAAACCAGCTTTCTCAGCTAAAGCCTTTTCTAAAACAGGTGCGCTGTCTACATAGACTCGATAGTTTGTGGTAGTAACCACGTTTTTAATTTTAGTAGCCAGTTGATGGAGTTTAATTTTTAGTACTTTATGATAATCACGACCTACGGCATAACGAGAGATATAAGCTTTTTTCGTATTCCTTAATGCTGCAACAAATTTACTATTAGCTGGTAAATAGTTTAACGCCACACAGATTACCCGTAAGGTCCCAGGGAGCAGCTCCGCGGGTCTTGAACGTAATGGGCCGTGTTTAACCATATAGTTCATTTCGCCATGAAAGCCTTTGGCTAACCAATTTTGCAGATGTTTTTCATGTTCTTGGAGATTAATATCTGCGATCCCAACCTGGTTAAAGCCTAAATCTTTTGCCCATTGTTTAATATCTATAGCAAGTTGTTGATAATTAATGGCAGTTTGTGACATAGTATAGCGATAAAGCAAATAAATAGCCTATAATATCATAAGCTGATAAAAGTGCCGAACGGAGAATGCAAAGATGAGTATGCTCTATTCACAAACCGAAATTCGAGAGTTAGAACAACTGGCTATTACCCATGGAATTAATGCTACTGAATTGATGGCACGGGCAGGCGGTGCAACATTTGCTTTATTACAACGGCATTACAAAGAAGCCAAAGCAATTTTAATATTATGCGGTGGAGGTAATAATGGTGGCGATGGTTATGTGTTAGCAAAACTTGCACATGAAGCAGGGCTTAATATTTATGTTCGCTTTGTAGGAGACTTAAAAAAGCTCAAAGGCGAAGCGCTAAACGCTTGTAAAGCTTGTCGTAAAGCTAAAATTAATATCGCGCCCTGGGACTCAGAAGAACGGTTGGTGATTGATTTAATTGTTGATGCCATGGTGGGGATTGGTCTTAAGGGCGAACTTAAGCCAGAAATAATGCAGGTAATAGAAATTGTTAATCAGGCCGATATACCTGTTTTAGCTATTGATGTGCCATCAGGATTATTGGTTGATACTGGTGATATAGCTGGTAATGCAATTAAGGCGGATAGCACTATTACTTTTATAGGTATTAAATTAGGTATGCTAACTGCTTGTGGACCTGAATATTGTGGCGCTTTATTTAGCTATGATTTAGGGTTGCCAGAAGAACTCTTTGAACAAGTTAGCCATAGTGCTGTCGCAATTGATTTAGAGGTATTTGAAAACTGTTTTGGGCTTAGACCTAGATCAGCGCATAAAGGTGATTTTGGGCATGTGCTTATTGTGGGTGGAGCGCCTGGTATGAGCGGTGCTCCACTATTGAGTGCTTTGGCTGCGGTAAGAGTTGGAGCTGGGTTGGTAAGTATAGCGACGCACTCTCAGCATGCTGCATTTTTAAATATTAATAACCCAGAAATTATGTGTCATGGTGTTAGCTCTAAATATGAATTAAAAGATTTATTAGCTAAAGCCAGTGTAGTGGTAATTGGTCCGGGGTTGGGGACTTCTGATTGGTCCAAGCAGTTATTTGAAACGGCTTTGAGTACAAATCTACCTTTAATTGTGGATGCAGATGCTTTAAATTTGTTAAGTCAAGCACCTCAAAAACATGACAACTGGGTTTTAACTCCTCATCCAGGTGAAGCTGCACGTTTATTAAAAGTAAAAACGAAAACGATACAATGGGATCGTTTTCAGGCTGTAAAAAATTTGCGAAAAAAATATCATGCCATTGTAGTATTGAAGGGTTCTGGGACAGTTATTGGTAGTGAGGTAGAACCTTTAGTCTGCAGCGGTGGTAACCCTGGTATGGCCTCGGGTGGCATGGGAGACTTATTAAGTGGCGTTATTGCAGGTATTGTTGCCCAAGGTAAAGAGCTTTCTTTTGCAGCAGCCTTAGGAGTTTGTTTGCATGCCACTGCAGCTGATAAGGTGGCATTAAAAAAAGGGGAAAGAGGCTTGTTAGCCACAGATTTATTACCTTATTTAACTAAATTAATTAATCGATTATAAATGGAAAAAATATTTCAATTAAATAGTGAGCAAGCGACAGAAGTTTTAGCCAAGCAATTGGCCCAGCTTGTCTTTCAACCCTGTATTATTTTTTTACAAGGTGATTTGGGCGCAGGTAAAACTACCTTTGTTCGATATTTTATAAAAAGTTTAAATTTTCAAGGATTTATTAAAAGCCCAACTTATACTTTAGTTGAAACCTATGAATTATCACAGATGACTATTTATCATTATGATCTTTATCGATTGAAGACAGCAGCAGAATTAGAACTAATAGGGATTCGGGATTATTTTATTAAGCCTGCAGTTCATTTTATTGAATGGCCAGAGAAGGGGCTGCAATTTTTACCTAATCCAGATATTATTATTCAGTTAGCTTGGTTAGCAGATCATAGCAGGAAAATTGTTATGACGGCCAACTCGGCATTGGGGACAGTGTTATTAACAAAGATAGCGGAAAAATGAAACTAAAGTTTACTCTATTTGTTTTGTTTATTGTATTCATGAATTCGTTGTTTTCGCTAACGCTGAATACGATTAAATTTGCTGCTAATCAGCAGTATAGTCAAGTTAGTTTTGGTTTTAATAAAACTTTTACTTATAATCAATTTACATTAACAGGACCCGATCGTTTAGTGATTGATTTTCCAGAAGCTAAATTGAAGCTTAATCCTGCTTCTTTAAATTATTCAGATGTCTTGATCAGAGAAGTAAGGGTTGGTAATAATGGTAGTCGATTGCGCATCGTGTTTGATCTTACTACAGCTATACGATTAGTTGTATACAAAAATCAAAATAAGTTGTTTCTAGATATTTATCCTTTAAAGAGAGTTCCTATTGGTACAGTATTGCCGAATGAGCATAAAGTAATTTCTGTGACCGAGCTTAGTAAATCTATGACCTATCGTTCAGCTATTGTGGTAATTGATCCAGGTCATGGTGGCAAAGATCCAGGCGCTACAGGTCCTAAAGGAATACATGAAAAAGATGTTGTTTGGGCTATTTCTAAAGATGTGCAAGCTAATTTGCAACAGTTTGCTTTAATAAAAGTCTATATGACTAGAACAGGAGATTATTTTGTAACACTGCGAGGTCGGTTAGCGATCGCCCGTCGATCACAGGCTGATGTATTTATGGCGATTCATGCTGATTCCTATCAAGAAAAAGATGCACATGGCGCATCAGTGTTTGCCTTATCCTTGCATGGTGCGACTAGTGAGGCAGCTAGATGGTTAGCAGACAGTGAAAATCACGCTATTTTAGGTGGTGCAAATTTTGATACCAATAGTCGAGTTGTACAATCAGTATTACTAAACTTATCTCAATCTATTACTATTCAAGATAGTCTTATTTTGGGAGCTGAGGTAGTTGGACAGTTGCGGCAAGTAACTGATTTACATAGTCAGCGGGTTGATCAAGCCCCTTTTATGGTTTTAAAATCGCCGGATATTCCGTCCCTATTAGTAGAAACAGGGTTTATTTCTAATCCTTTTGAAGAGGCGCGGCTTAGTAATCCTAACTATCAACGTGCATTAGCCTCAGCTTTAGCATTAGGCATAGTTCAGTATCTTTATCGGTATCCACCTGATAATTCTTTTATCGCTTTGCAGCAGCAAGGTAAATATTCAATTATCATTCACTTTCCTGAAACTTTGCAACAAGTTGCCGCTGCGTATTGGGTAAATGTTAACCGGCTTAAAGCAAGCAATCCTCAAGTAGGTAATGAGCTTAGCGTGGGTCAACAGCTAAAAATACCACCAGCACTTGTCAGCTAGCAAATAAATAGAGTTATTTTTCAATAAGATAATTTTTCTAATCACTTGATAAGAAATTCTTATTTTTCTTAATTGAGGGCTTACTGTAAATTACTTATCATACAGGCTAAAACCTGTAGTAAATTCAGCAAAGAGGATTACATGGTTAAAGTCATTAAAGCTAAGGGGCTTACTACCCTAGCCTTGGTTTTATTAATTACGGGTTCGATTGATAGCATACGAAATTTACCTGTTACAGCTTTATTTGGTAGCAGTTTAATTTTCTTTTTTATTTTTTCTGCAGTGGTATTGTTGATACCTGTTGCTTTGGTTTCAGCAGAATTAGCTTCTACTTACACAGAGCACAGTGGCATTTATGCTTGGGTTAAATTGGCTTTTGGAGAAAAAGCAGGCTTTTTTGCCATATGGTTACAATGGATTAATACAATTGTTTGGTATCCTACTATTTTATCTTTTATTGCAGGTATTTTAGCTTATTTAATCAATCCATCGCTTGCTCAAAACAAATGGTATTTAATTGGTGTAATATTAATAGTATTTTGGGGATTAACCTTTTTAAATTTAAAAGGTCTGCGAATTGCAGCCTGGTTTACTAGTTTTTGTGTTGTCTTAGGTTTCATTATCCCTTTAATATTAATTATGACTTTAGCGATAATTTGGATATTACAACATCATCCTTTACAAATTCAGTTTAACGTTCATTCAATTTTTCCTGCGCTTAATCATGCTCAAAATTGGATTTCTTTGACTGCTATTATGACTTCATTTTTGGGAATGGAGTTAGCTACAGTACATGTTAAAAAAGTTGACAATCCTAGTAAAACTTTTCCCAGAGCATTATTTTTCTCAGTGCTCGTGATTTTAATTACCATGATGGCTGGCTCTTTAGCTATTGCTATTACTTTGCCACACAATCAAATCCAGTTAGTAAGTGGTATTATGCAGGAATTTTCTTTATTTTTTAAAGCCTATCATCTCAATTGGTTTGTGCCGGTAATTGCTTTAATGTTATTTATGGGTAGTTTAGGTGAAATGATCAACTGGATAATTTCACCCGCTAGAGGTTTATTAGAGGCTGGGCGAAATGGATATTTGCCTGCTATATTTTTAAAAGAAAATGATAAAGGGGTTGCTAGTAATCTACTTATTACACAGGCTATATTAGTTAGTATTTTATGCTTAATTTTTTTACTCATGCCCTCGGTTAATGGGTTTTATTGGTTACTAACAGATCTTAGCACCCAGTTATATATGATTATGTATGTGTTTTTATTTTTTTCGGCTTGGACTATTAAGCTTAAAATGCCAATTCTTCCTAATACTTTTAAAATACCTGGCGGGAAATTGGGAATGTTGGTCGTTTGTTTATTAGGAATTATGGGTAGTAGTATTACCATAGTGGTTGGATTTTTTCCACCGGCAAATATTAATGTTGGTGGAGTATGGCATTATGAAACAATGTTTATTAGTGGTATGCTATTCATGTGTTTGCCTGCAGCAGGTTTTTATTATTACAAATATTGTTCTACTAGGTCACTTATCGAAATTCCAGTAGGTGACTTGGAAGAGGATCCAATTAACTAATTAAATACAGGCCGAAAAGGAAGATAATGGAAGCTATAAAAATTAAACTGTTACCTACTAATTTAGCTAATCAAATTGCAGCCGGGGAAGTCGTAGAGCGCCCTGCCTCAGTAGTCAAAGAGTTATTAGAAAATAGCTTAGATGCAGGGGCAAATAAAATTGAAATTGAAATTGAGCAAGGTGGTATTAAATTAATACGTATTAAAGATAATGGTTGTGGTATTCATCAAGAAGATTTGGTGTTGGCACTAAGCAGACATGCTACTAGTAAAATTGCTTGTTTAGAAGATTTAGAAGGGATAGCGACTTTAGGATTCAGAGGAGAGGCCTTAGCTAGCATTAGTTCGGTTGCAAGAGTTACTTTAAATTCGGCTATTACAGAAAACCAAGGAGGATGGTCGGTCAGTATTGAAGGCGATAACAAACCACAAGTTTCACCCATTGCTCATCCTCAAGGAACTACTATAGAGATTCGAGATCTTTTTTTTAACACACCTGCACGAAGAAAATTTTTACGTGCAGAAAATACTGAATTTAATCATATTGAAGAAACTTTTAAACGAATCGCGATGAGTCATTTTGAGGTTGGATTTACCTTACGCCATAATCAACGGTTAATTTATAATTTTAAGTCAGCCCTAACTGATTTAGATAAAGAGTTACGGGTAGCAACACTCTGTGGGCAACCTTTTATTGAACAGGCTGTATGCATTAAATCAGAAGCCGCAGGTATTCAGCTATCAGGTTGGATATCCTTACCAACTTTTTCCAGAAGTCAGGCTGATTTACAATATTTGTACGTAAATAATCGAATTATTAAAGATAAAATGCTCAATCATGCCATTCGTCGTGCTTACCAAGATGTTTTATACAATGGACGTTATCCTGCTTATATTTTATATTTACAAATTGACCCTAAGACCGTTGATGTAAACGTTCACCCTACTAAACATGAGGTTAGATTTCGAGAACAAAGACTAATTTATGATTTTATTTATAAAAGCTTACACGATGCAATTGCGCAAACTAAACCAAAAGAGTTTGTAGAAACCTTAACTACTCAGCAAGTTACATCATCAAAGCCAGCAACTCCTTATTTTAATTCTTATTCCAAGCAGTCTGCTATGCCATTACATCTAGAAGAAAAAATGGCAGTCTATCAAGCTTTGCATCCTAAGGTTGCAGAAAGCTTTTCTTATGAAGTGCTAGCTTTAGCGGAACCAGTTACTACTGTTCAACCGCAAGAATTTAGTGAAGATAAAGTAGAGATACCAATCTTAGGTTATGCTTTAGCTCAATTACAAGGCATTTATATTCTATCTCAAAATAAAAATGGTTTAGTGATTATTGATATGCATGCTGCTCATGAACGTATTACCTATGAAAAAATGAAAAAAGAGTTGGCTGAAAATCGTTTAATTGTTCAACCTTTGTTAATGCCAGTTACATTACAGGTAAGTAGTCTTGAAGCAGATAAAGTAGAAGAAAACCTATTACAACTAGCGGAGCTAGGTATTGAAATAGAAAGAATTGCACCAGAAACTTTAGTCATTAGGCAAGTGCCTAGTTTATTAGTGGATAGTAATATTGAACAATTGGTTAGAGATGTGATAGCCGATTTTATAGAATTTAATGCGAGCACACGAATCAAAGAACATATCAATGAGCTCTTGGCAACAATGGCTTGTCATGGAGCGGTGCGAGCAAATCGTAAACTTTCCACCGCCGAAATGAACGCCTTATTGCGCGAAATGGAGCAGACTCCTCGAAGTAATCAATGTAATCATGGTCGACCAACTTGGGTTGAGTTGACAATAGATGAATTAGATAAACTATTTCTTCGCGGTCGTTAAAATGGAGCCGGCTAAACCCTTAGTAGTTTGTTTAATGGGCCCTACTGCAGCTGGAAAAACAGAGCTTGCACTTGAAATTATTAGTAGTTTACCCGAGTTCGCTATTATTAGCGTAGATTCAGCCATGGTCTATCGCGAGCTTAATATAGGAGCTGCTAAACCTAGTCTAGCAGAGCTTCGCAAAGCCCCTCACCAATTAATTAATACTCGAAGTATTAGAGAGCCTTATTCAGCTGCAGAGTTTGTTAAGGATGCTAAGCAGGCAATTAATGAAGTTATTCAGCGCCATCAAATTCCGTTATTGGTAGGGGGAACGATGTTGTACTTTCGTGCTTTACAACAAGGATTGGCAGAGTTGCCGATGGCTGATATGACAATACGAAAGAAAATTGCAATGGAGGCTCAACAAAAAGGGTGGCAGGCACTTCATCAGCAGCTTGCTGCAGTTGATCCAGAGGCTGCCAAGCGAATCCACCCCAATGATCCACAACGGTTGCAACGTGCTTTAGAAGTTTACTACGTGACCCATAAACCTTTAACTACCCATTTTGAGCAATCAGTGATAAACCAAACAACTTATCAGTTTATTAACCTTGGTTTACTACCTGAAGATAGAGCGTGGTTGCATAACAAAATAGCTTTGCGTTTTAAAGCTATGCTTGCTCAAGGTTTAATTCAAGAGGTAGAAGCTTTATTTAAGCAAAATTTAGACAGCCACTTGCCGGCTCTACGAACGGTAGGTTATAGACAGATTTGGCAGTATTTAGCAGGCCAATATGATCAAACAATGATGATAGAAAAAGCTATTGCAGCAACCAGGCAGCTTGCGAAAAGACAACTAACTTGGTTACGGAGTTGGCCAGAATTAAAACAATTCTATTGTGAAGATCCAGCACTTGCTAAAAAAGTGATTGAGTATTTATCTAAGCACATCCGTCATTGATGTTTATTTGTTCTAAATTATTAGTAAATACAGAAAAAACCGACCTCATATTAAGATAAAGCTTACAGGTTATTATTTGTACCTTATTAAAAGTAAACTAGACTCTCGCTCCCACTCTGTTTTTTTTGATCATGGAAGGATAACAGTAATGAATAGAGTTAGCGTATGGATTAATTTTTTTCTGAATCGATGGAAACATCACCTTGCTTATTTTTTAATTAACTTTAAACATTTACCAGTTAATATAGTCAGGGTTTATCGTGATGAACGATCCTGTCAAAATATTATTATACTTCAGCTTATTGGCACAAGATTTACTCTGTGTATGCCTTTACAAATGATAGCTGGTCGTATCTTAGCTTTAACACAATTACATCCTTTAGAAACAATGTTGATACAATTGTTAGCAAAAGAAGAACTGCATAATAATGGTTATCATGGAATAGATTTAGAACACATTGAATTACAGCTTTCTTGTTTTGCTTGTATAGAAAAGCAATTTTTTTGTAAACGAACCAAAAAAGTTATGGTAGTTATTTGTCCTCCTTGGCAGGATCAACAACTTTGTTTACCAATTAGTACTTTAATCAACGAAGTTAGATTATTAGCGGTTTTAAAATCATTAAGTTGGGCTCCAGAGTCGCCAGTTATTTTTAATTGGTCTCGAAAGCCAATCATGCTTATTAACTAATAAGTATGATCAGAGTCTTTTTAATCTTTCTAACAATCTGTTAAACTCTTGGCTTAACTAATTGATTGAACAAAGCCAGTGACTACAGAAATCAGTAACAAATTTTCAAACTTTTTAATTGAACGAAAAGCAATTATAACTAATTTTTTAAAGACTTTACCGACTAAAATTTCTGTTATACCGAATTTACAAGATCATTTTATTAAACTAGTTGTGGCGAGTGACTATATTCTAGAGCAAGTTCATACGCATTCTGAGATAATTGTAGAGTTGCTGCTTTCTGACGATTTTTTTAAAAACTATGTTTTAGAAGATTATGTTCAGCGTTTTGATAGCTATTGTCAGCAGGTAACAACTTATTTCGAACTAGAGGCCGGGTTACGCCAATTTAGACGACGAGAAATAATCAGGCTTATTTGGCGAGATGTATTAGGGTTTGCCGATATCGAAGCAATTATGTATGAAACGTCTTTACTTGCCGAGAGCTGTATAACTGTAGCAGTGAAATATTTACAAAGTTGGTTAGAAGAACGGTTTGGCGAGCCAGTAAATAGTGCAGGAGACAAACAACTTTTGCAAATTATTACCATGGGTAAGTTAGGTGGTCAAGAACTTAACTTATCTTCAGATATTGATTTAATTCTATGTTATCCAGAATCAGGTAACACTATTAGTTCAACTGATTCGATTAGTAATCAGCAGTTCTTTGTTAAATTAGCTCAACAACTTATTCAAATTCTTAATAAGATAACGAGTGACGGATTTGTATTTCGTGTAGATATGCGCTTAAGACCTTATGGTGAGAGTGGTCCTTTGGTAATTAATTTTGCTTCATTGCGTGATTATTTTATGAAATCAGCAAGACAGTGGGAGCGTTATGCATTTGTAAAAGCTAGAATTCTTTATGGAGATAAGGCTAATAATGAACGTTTAAATAAACTGTGCCAAGAATTTGTTTATCAAACTTCTGATGATAAAGAAATTATGTTCGTATTAAAAAATATTAAAATACAAATTTGCCAACAGGTGTTGATTCGTTCTATGGGGGATAACATTAAGTTAGGAGAAGGGGGAATACGAGAAATAGAGTTTATTGTACAAGTATTTCAATTGGTTTATGGAGAAAAGCATATCGAATTACGTAATCAAAATTTATTAGCTGTTTTGAACTTATTAAAGGCTAAATTGTTTATTGACCCAGTCGTAGCAGAGCAATTACAACAAGCTTATATTTTCTTGCGCTTGATTGAGAATAGATTACAAGCTTTCCACGATAAACAAGAGCATCGTTTGCCCGCAGATTCTCTTTTACAACAGCGTTTAGCTTACATATTAAATTATCAAGATTGGAATGCTCTTAATCAGGCATTGCAAGAAACCAGGAAGGTTGTTTCTAAGCAATTTGCAAAAATTATGAATCAATCTTTTGAAGAAATTTCAATTTCTAAGGCTGAAACCATACGTAATATTAATTACAAGCGTCAAGTAGCTGTTAAAGATTTATTAACCGAGTGGAAAAAAAGTTCTTTAATTGCCAATATCGGTAATGAAGATTTGTGGCGGACTTTTTCTGAAAGTTTAACTATGGAAGCTTTAAAACATGAGCACCCCACAGATGTGGCTTCACGTACAATTAAGTTATTAGCAACATTAATCGAGCAGAGTCCAGAAGTCTTAACGACGTTAGAAACCCATATAGAAAAGCTAGTTCAGGTCAGTGGTTCGAGTGAGTGGTTGGCCACAGAATTAACTCAATATCCAAAATTATTAATTGAACTAGTCTCCCTTCATAATATTGATTTGCCTATTGATTTAAAAGAAATGCAATTATTGTTAAAGAAAAAGGTATTGAAATTTGAACAGAGCCAAGGGGTGGAAAAATTTTTAGCGTTGCTTAACCAGTTTAAATATGAATACACCATGCGAATTGCGGTTGCTGATGTGTTAGAACAAATTAAAGTAATGCGGGTAAGTGATCTTTTAACAGATTTAGCAATTGCCATTGTCCGTGAAATATTGCAATGGGTATGGCATGAAGCGATAATTGTGTATGGTTTACCGCAAACAACGGGGGGTAAACTATGCGAACTAAATTTCATCGTTGTGGCTTATGGTAAGTTAGGCGGTATTGAATTGAGCTATAGCTCAGACTTAGATTTAGTTTTTTTGCATAATGCTGATGAAAATGCTTTAACCAATGGCGCTACTTCGATCACTGGTGCACAGTTTTATCAGCGTTTAGGCAAACGCTTTGTTGAGTTATTAAGTAGCGCTACTCCCACAGGCAAACTTTATACTGTTGATACTCAATTAAAGCCAATGGGTAAGGCCGGAATGCTGGTTAATAATTTCTCAACTTATGCTAATTATCAACAAAGTAGTGCTTGGACTTGGGAACATCAAGCTTTGGTCAGAGCAAGAGTGATAGCTGGAGACGAGCACTTAGCGGAAGAATTTGCACAATTGAGGCGTTCAGTTTTAATGCAACATCGGGATATTAAAGAGCTACGTACAGAAGTTATAGCTATGCGTGAGCGGATGCGAGCAGAAAAAAAGCATGATGATGAAAATTTCCACCTCAAAGAAGACTTAGGTGGAATAACAGATATAGAGTTTTTAGCACAATACGTAGTTTTGGCTTGGGCACAACAACAACCCCTCTTATTAATGTTTCCTGACAATATTCGGATTTTCGAAACTTGTGAAAGCGCAGGGTTATTGTCACGCCGAACGGTTGACTTACTTTGTGATGCCTACAGGACGTTTCGAACCGCCAGTCACCGGCTAACTTTAGCCGGAAAACAAGGTATTGTTTCTAAAAATAAATTTTTAGAATTACGTCAAGAAATCCATCGAATTGGGCAATTTTTACTGCAGGGATAATCGTTCATATTGTGTTCTCCACTAAAAAAAATCACAATATCTAGTGGTTTTTTAGAAAGTTCTGTCTATAATAAATTTCATAGGGAAAGCATGCTTTAGTGATCAAAAATACTTCAAAACCATTGTTTTTGTAATGGCTTTTGTTTGCGGGTCGACTGCTAAAGTCGTACCAAGGGAAAGTGATAATATGATGGAAGTAACAATGAGTTTAATTAAAACTGTACAAAAACGTAATGGCACAATTGTTCCTTTTGAATTAGACCGCATTATTAGTGCGATCCATAAAGCTATGATTGTTAGCGATGAGGGTTCTCGCAAAGATGCTGAAAGAATAGCCAATAATGTTTTAAAAAAATTAGAAGAAATAGCTGAACGACATAAAACCTTTTTACCCACTGTAGAAGGCATTCAAGATGAAGTAGAAACTGAGTTAATGCGAGCTCGTTTTACTACTACCGCAAAAAAATACATCCTTTATCGGAACGAGCAAGCTAGATTGCGCAAAACTATACCAGAAATACCAGATAGGGTTCGTCAATTAGCTGTAGCCAGTAAAAAATATTTCCATAATGATCTTAGCTATTTTGTTTACTTGCGCAGTTATGCCCGCTGGATAGAGTCTGAAAGACGTCGAGAAACTTGGATAGAAACAGTTGATCGCTATATTGGTTTTATGCGTGAAAATCTTGGTAAAAAACTTACTGATGAGGAATATGAAGAAGTAAGACAAGCTATTTTGCATCAAGAAGTAATGCCTTCTATGCGTTTATTTCAGTTTGCAGGTAATGCTGCTAGAGTGACTAATGTTTGCGCTTATAATTGCTCCTATATTGCACCCGTTGCGTTACGAGATTTTGCCGAAGTCATGTATATCTCTATGTGTGGCACAGGTGTAGGGTTTTCAGTAGAGAGCAAAAATATCCAAGCCTTGCCGCAAATACATATTCAAACAAGCGAAGTGCTTCCCACTTATACTATTGAAGATAGTAAAGAAGGTTGGTGTGATGCTTTTTTATTTGCTTTAGAAACTTGGTTTTCAGGTAAAGACGTTAGTTTTGATTATTCTAAAGTTCGACCCGCAGGGGCTCGTTTAAAAACTTTTGGTGGTAAAAGTTCAGGTCCAACGCCATTAAGAGCTTTGTTAGATTTTTCTCGTGAAAAAATTTTAAATCGACAAGGTAGAAGATTAACCAATATAGATGCTCACGATATTTTGTGTAAGATAGGGGAAATTGTTGTTTCGGGTGGTGTGAGACGTAGCGCTATGATTTCACTATCAGATCTTGATGATGTGGCCATGCGCGATGCTAAAAAAGGGCAGTTTTATTATACTCATCCGCAAAGAAGTATTGCTAATAATTCTGCAGTTTATGAGGCCAAACCTACTAATGTAGAATTTTTACAAGAATGGGTTTCTTTAATTGAGAGTGGCTCAGGTGAACGGGGTATTTTTAACCGCGGTAATATTGCGCATAATATTCCAAAGCGACGAGCAGAAATTTGGCATAAAGATGGCAATATGGTTGGTGATAGAGTAGTGGGGTTTATTGGTACTAATCCTTGTGCCGAAATTATTTTACAATCTAAACAATTTTGTAATTTATCAGAAATTATTTGTCGTGCTGAAGATGATGAGGCAGCCTTATTACATAAAGCAAAAATTGCTACGCTTATAGGCACTTATCAATCTACCCTAACTAATTTTAATTATTTATCAAAGGAATGGCGTGAAAACTGTGAGCGTGAACGTTTGTTGGGAGTATCGATTACAGGACAATGGGATTCTAAGGCTGCTCGTCAACCAGAAATATTGCATAAACTAAAAGAAGAATGCATAAAAATAAATGAAACCTATGCAAAAAGGTTTAACATTAATCCCTCAACCTGTATTACTTGTGTTAAGCCTTCAGGTACTGTTTCACAGACAGTTGACTGTGCTTCGGGTATGCACCCAAGACATGCACCTTATTATATTAGACGAATTCGTATTTCAGCAACGGATTCATTATTTAAAATGTTGCGTGATCAAAATGTTCCTTATCATCCAGAAGTGGGACAAACTGAAAGTAATGCAACGACTTTTGTTATAGAGTTTCCTGTTAAGGCACCAGAAGGTTCGGTTTATAAAAATGATTTAACGGCTTTGGATCAGCTTGAGCATTGGAAAGTGGTAAAAACATATTTTACTGAACATAATCCTTCAGTAACCGTTTCAGTTGGCGAGGATGAGTGGATTGGTGTCGCCAATTGGGTATACCAAAATTGGGATATTATCGGCGGGCTGTCATTTTTACCACGCTCCAATCATATTTACCAATTAGCGCCTTATGAGGAAATAGATCAAAAACGCTATGAAGAAATGTTAGAATATTTCAAAAAAGTAGACTATTCACAATTATTAACTTATGAACGTACTGATGAAACTGAAGTAAAACGTGAGTTGGCCTGTGTTGGTGGAGCTTGCGAGCTATAGAATTTAGGTTGTCACCCGACAAGCGCTAATAACGGGCTCTTGGTAGAGCCCGTTTTTCTACCTGGCTAAGATTTATTGGTTAGCTTCAATTACCCAAACTGAAATAATTCCAGCAATAGCTTGAATAGAGCTAATTACTTCCGAGCTAACCGGTTTTTCTACGTCAATTAAAGTGTAAGCCATATTTTCTTTAGATTTATTCATCATGTCTATAATGTTGTAATCAAATTGAGCTAATTTAGTTGAAACTTGCCCTAGCATGTTGGGAATGTTAGCATTAACAATACAAATTCGATGAGCGCTGCCTCTGGGTAAAACAACTTCCGGGAAATTAATTGAGTTAATAATATTGCCGGATTCAATAAATTCTTTGGCATGGCGAATGACCATGCGAGCACAGTTTTCTTCAGCTTCTTTTGTTGAAGCACCTAAATGAGGTAAGGCAATAACGGAGTTAAGTGTTTGTAATGATTCAGCAGGAAAATCACAAACATAGGCAGAAACTTTCTCTTCCCGCAAAGCTGCAATTAAAGCAGATTCTTCAATAATATCAGCTCTGGCAAAATTTAATAGAATTACCCCTGCCTTCATTGTTGCTAAACGCTTGCTATTAATAAGATGTTTGGTTTTTTCAGTTAAAGGTACATGACAAGAAATATAATCTGTTTGTGCTAATAAAGACTCTAGAGTTTTAGCTTGTTCTACTCCTGCTGAAAGCTCCCAGGCTCGCTGGACACTAATTTCTGGATCATAACCAATTACGCGCATACCTAAGGATAATGCAGCATTGGCAACCTTAACTCCTATAGCGCCTAAACCAATTACTCCTAGTGTTTTTCCAGAAATTTCATGACCCACAAAAGCTTTCTTTTGTTTTTCAACGGCTTGTTCTAATTCTGATTGAGGGAGAGATAAGTTTTTTGTAAATTGCCAAGCCGAGCATAGTCGTCTTGCTGCAAGTAGCATTCCAGCTAGTACTAATTCTTTAACCGCATTAGCATTAGCACCAGGAGTATTTAAAACAGGAATACCACGTTGAGTTAATTCAGCCACAGGAATGTTATCAACACCTATTCCTGCTCTGCCGACAACTTTTAAACTTTTAGGTAATTTTATATTGTATAACAAAGCAGAGCGGACTAATAACATTTCACAGTCAGGTGTTATCTCTCCTAAACTAATTGAGTAATGATTGGTATCTAGTTGTTGCAATCCTAGGGGTGAAAATTGATTTAATATACTGACCTTGTGCATAGAATCCTCGTCAAAGTAAAGTTTGCCACGTATAATACCTAACTTTTAATAAAAACACTGCAATTATGAATACTTGGCAATTAAAAAATCCTTTAGATGCTATTTTATTTGACTGTGATGGCACTTTATCTCAATTAGAAGGGATCGTGGCTTTAGCAGAGCAAACTGGTCAGCAAGACTATGTTGCAAAATTAACAGAACAAGCAATGGGCGCACAAGGGCTAACGCCTGATTTATATAGGAAAAGGTTAGACTGTGTACGTCCTAACCTAAAACAAGTAGAACATCTTGGACAATTATATATTGATAAGCTTAGTGCAGATGTCTTTGAAACTATTCAAATATTGCAGCAAGCAGATAAAAAAGTATTCATTTTATCAGCAGGGTTATGGCCAGCGGTTGCCTTGTTAGCTGATTATTTACGGGTACCGAGAATCCAGGTTTTTGCAGTCCCCATTAATTTTACCAAGCAAGGCGACTATCAAGATTTTGATCAAAACTCTCCTTTGTGTAATTTATTTGGTAAAAAAATGATTGCTGAACAAATAAAAAGAAACTACCCACGGCTTGCTTTGGTTGGCGATGGTCAAAATGATTTTGAAGCAGTAGAAACTGTTGAGCGTTTTATAGGATATGGTGGTAATTTTTATCGAGAAAAATTATTTAATGCGGTTAATTTTTATATTCGTTCTACTTCATTAAGTCCTGTATTACCTTTATGTTTAATGAAGCACGAGATTGAGAAACTTTCTAAAGTTCAGCAGGCTTTTTGTTTAGCTGCTGAACAATGGATTATTGCAGGACAAGTAAAAGTTTCTTAAGCTAGCAATTATTTTATTATTTTATATTTGTTGCGCCAATATTCTATCAAGGCTGGTAAAATCGATATAATAATAATGGCAAGAACGACTAGCATAAAGTTATTTTTTACTAGTGGAATATTGCTAAATAAATATCCTAAAAGACTTAAAGAGGCTGTCCAAAAAATTCCACCGCCTACACTAAATAAACAAAAGTGTAAGTAATTCATTTCTGCTAAACCAGCAATAAATGGTGCAAAAGTACGTACGATAGGTATAAAGCGTGCCATGACTAAAGTTTTTCCGCCGTAGTTTTCATAGTAACGATGAGTTTTAGTAAGATATGCTTTTTTAAAATACCAAGAATCTTTCATTTTAATAAGTAAATGACCGATATTACGTCCTATCCAATAATTAGTTTGGTCACCTAAAATAGCCGCAAGACCTAATATTAATAGTAATAATTTAATATGAATAAGTTTTAAGGCGGCCATAGCGCCTGCTGCAAACAGTAAGCTATCACCCGGCAAAAAAGGAGTAACCACGAGTCCTGTTTCACAAAAAACAATAACGAATAATAAAGCGTAGGCCCAATCGCCATAGAGATTAATAAAAGCAGCCAAGCTAGTATCAAGATGGAGAACAAAATGTATAAAACTATTTAATGTTTGCATAAATAAATGTCAAACCGATGGGTTTTACTTTCAAACTGTAAATTGGGCTCTATACTAGCAATAAAAGGTCCTATTCTGGGACGTTTAACAACAACTCGTTCTGTTGCAATATTTCGTGCGGATTGTAACAAAGAAGTGCTATCGCTGTCATGTCTAATTATTAGCTGCAAAATTTGAGCATCTTTTTTTACAAGCGCTGATTTTTTTCGCTCTGGAAACATAGGGTCTAGATAAATAATTTCAGGGTTTTGTGATAAAGTTGATAAGTAGTTTAGACTATCAGTAAATACTAAGCGTATATTTTCAGTAATTGATTTTAAAACACCATGTTGAGCTCGATAGAGCGCATTCTCTAATAAGGCGGCCAAAATAGGCGAGCGCTCAATCATTGTAACCTGATAGCCTAAAGAAGCTAATAAAAAACTATCTCGACCTAATCCAGCGGTTACATCAATAATCTGTGTGTAGTGATGTAGTTTGTAACTCATTGCTTTGGCAAGTGGATGCTTGGCACCAAATTGTTTAATACGTTTAATAAAACTAGAGGAAAGGAAATCAATAGAAAAAGGGGTGAGTTTTAATTGTATGGGAGGATTTAATTGTAATTTCTCATTAATTAATTGTAGTTGCCATTTATTAGGTGTTAAAGAAGATGATTCTGGTAATTGATAGGTTTTTGCAATAGTTTGTGCTAGTGGGTGATTAGCAATTAAGATGGAAATAGGGTTCATAATTATGTTATCAAAATAAAGTTATTTATAAATATATAAGCTTTTGATTAAAAATTAAATTTATTTTTAATATTTTAAGATGACAAACAAAGAACGACCTATTAAGCTTAAATTTTCTTAAAAATGGATGAAATATGGGGCTTTACAATAAAATCAAATATTTTCTTTTTTCAATACTGGCTAAAAAAACATTGGGTGTACGAGCATTAATTATAGAGAATAATCAAGTTTTATTGATCAAACATACCTACCAACCGGGTTGGTGCACGATAGGGGGTGGAGTCAAAGCAGGTGAAACACCAGCAGAAGCTATTTGCCGCGAATTAAAAGAAGAGGTCGGGGCAATGCTAAAAGAGTCGCCTAAGCTTTTTGCAGTATATCATGATGGCTATAAAAAATATGATGATTATATTATTTTTTATCTAGTAGGAAAGTGTGAGTATCAAGAGGTAAAATCATGGGAAATAAAAGATAAAAAATGGTTTTCTTTACAGGCACTGCCACTAGATATTTCTCCAGCGACTCTAAGAAGAGTGGAGGAATATTTAGGAAAAGCTAAAATAAGCGATAGGTGGTAAAAAACATTACCAGTGAGATAAAGTGATGCCCAAAACAACTGAAGAAGTTTATTGTTTCTCTTATTTTAAAGCGAAGCCTGAGTTTCGTGAAAAACTAATCGCTGCGCTATTGAAATTAATTACGCCTACTCGTCAAGAACCGGGCTGTTTACTTTATGAATTACTGATAAGCCAAGAGGATTCAAATTTTTTAATCATGACAGAGAAATTTATTAATGAGCAAGCTTTGGCAGAGCATGAAAAGCACACTTACATTAAAAATTTCATAGAAAATGAAATGGCACACTATTGTCAGGTGGTGACTTGGCATGTAGCGAAAGCATTAAAATCATCATAATATTTTGTTATTATTATAATAGCTATTTTGTTTAATAGTTTATATTCTTGAATATATTCAATGGTTAACAATAGATTGAGATATCTTTTATTTTTAATAGCGAAACTTGCTTAAATAGAGTTTCTGTGTTGTATTATCTCTTTTTTAAAGAACAAAAAGGCTGAAAAAATGGACCAAGATTTAGAGCTTCTCAATTTGATCAATAATCAATATGCTAAACCAGAAGTTATAACGCTGCTTGAAAAACCTGAGAATAAAGATTTACTTGAATATGTGACCTCTGATGCCTTTGGAGCCCATGTTTTTCCTGGTGATTTACCTAATTATTCAAACCAGCAATTTTTGGCAGTAATGAACGAGCAGTTGGCGCAACCACATCCTATTCATCTGTGGGTTAATTTGCCAACGTGTGAAAGGCGTTGTTTCTTTTGTCAGTTTCCTATTATTATTGTGAGAGATCGTGAAAACTTACAAAAGAATACCCAAAAATGGTTAGCGGCAAGTTTGCAAGAAGCTAGCTTATGGTTAGAGGCTGTTCCTAACCTAAAACATGTTCCGATTGGTGAATTCAATATCTTAGGGGGTACACCCACATTATTTTCAAACGAGCAATTAGATGAGTTAGTTTCATTTTATAGAAAAAATTTCAATTTTAATTCTGAGACCACCATTCGAATTGAAGGAACAGCTTCTACTTATACAATAGATAAATTGCAAAAATTAAAAGCTTTAGAAGTTTCTAAGGTTTCTTCTGGAATACAATCGTTTGATGATCAGGTACTTTTACAAGCAAATTGCGCACACACAGGTAAGGACTCAATTGCGTACATTAAAAATGCTAAACAAATTGATTTTTATTCAGTAAATGCTGATTTTATTTATGGTTTAGTTAATCAAAGTGTAGAGCAGTTTTTAAATGATATTCAAACTGCAATTGATTTAGAGGTTTCCTGCATTGTAATTACCAAATTACATTTAAAAACATTTGCTGAAAAACGCACAGCGGTATCAGGAGAAAAAGAAGCGCTATGGCAAATAAAAGATGCCAGAGACAAAATCCAGCAACAAGGTGGTCGTTGGTCTACTTTAGGCGAGCAATACCAAATGCGTGAGGAGGCTGTCAGGTTATTGGAACGCCATGGCTATAGAGAGCATCCCACCATGTATTTTTATCATCCAGATAAAAAACCAGAAAAATGGAAGTCATTAATGGTGGATCAAGATAAACAGTTTGCTGAAGTAGGATTTGGAATGGGTGGTAGTTCGAGTTGTCTACGTGCAGAAGCAATTAACACCACAACAGCCCATCAGTATTTTGAAAAAATTAAGCAAGGACTTTTGCCCATTGAGTCTGTAAGAGGTTTTACAGACCAGGGGGTAGTAAAAAAATCTTTGCAAATGGCACTCTCTTCATGCCAGCCAGTAAAAGAAAATATTTTTAAACAACGCTTTCCTAATGATTCATTGTTTGAGGGATATTGGCAATCAATTTTTAAAGGTCTTGAAAAAAGAGGCTTAATTGCAATTGATGAGGGTAACAAAGTTATTTCTCTTACACCAGTAGGGCAAACGTTAGTAGAAGCTATTATTCATACCGAACTGGGTTAGGTCGCTTTCATGTTAACACTAAATAAAAAGCCTGGTTTATTTTGCATCTCCTTTGATGCAGTCGCACTCTCAGGAATTATAGTTGAGTTCTTAAAAGTTGCTAAAATTTTTTATCAAAATGATTATTTAATCTACTTAGATTTGGGTTACGAAATCAAAGCGGATAAAAATAAATTTTTCCATGCTTACACTAATGAAAAAAAGCTATTTCCTGTTTGGGTAGAATTAATCAAAATAATTGATGAGCCTTTTAAAAATTATTCACCTGAATTAGTTTATGAAATCTTTAAAGTTGTAGCGGCTGATTCTTCAAAACTCTATCTATATGAACAAATTATTGAAGATTATTCGAATTACATAGCAGGACAGCTTTTACAAGCTTGGAATAAATTAAATATACAAGTTGTCATAGTTGAAAATGGCACGCTTCCTGAAAATATAATTTTTACTAAGTCTTTATATAAAGCAATTGAATCTTATGGGGCTCAGCATCAATTGAATAAATATGTTATTTGGCGTGATCATGATTTGATGTGGTCGAGTGAGGCTAATTTGAGTAAGTATGGGAGACCCCCTTACCCAGATATTCCTAAACTTTCACCTTCAAAACATATTGCTCATATAGTGTTGCATCAAGCTGATTATGAAGAGGCAGTAAAATGGAGCCCTAATGTTTCGATTTCAATACTTAAAAATACTTTTCAGCCCTTGTCATTAACAAAAAGTTTAGCAAATAAAATACGTTCAGAGTTTAGAGAATATTATCATATTCCAGAAAAGGCTTATTTAATAGCTAGGTTTACTAGAATTATTCCTCAGAAAAAAATTGATAGAGATATCCATTTACTTCATTTGCTATATAAAATATGTCAATCGCAACAAAAGACACCCAATATTTATTTAGCTGTGGCTGGTAGTAAAACTGAAAACCCTCAAGAATTTCAAAGATTAACTGATATAATTACAAATTACCAGCTAGATGATTATGTAATTTTTACGGGTAGTTTGATTCCGGTTGGATTTGCGAAATATTGTCATGAAAGAAGCGTAATGGATCTTATTATTGCTAGTGATTTGTGTAGTTTTATGACTTCTTATTATTATGAGAGTTTTGGTAATCCAATTTCCGAGGCAATTTGTCTTGAGAGGGCCTATTTGACTACTTGTTACAGAAGATATCAGCATGTCTATGGTAGTTTAGGTTATCAAGGATTAGTTTTTGCTATCTCAGAAGAGCACGATGTGCAAGTAGATAGGCAGTTTGCTTTACAGGTATGGGAACTATTAACAGATAAAAAGAAGCGAGAGTCATTAATTATCCATAATAGTCAATTAATGCAAGCTCAGCAAAAAAATGATCTACCACTAACAAAAAAGATGAATAATTTATTAAATTTAAGATTAATCTGAGGGGTTGTAACCATGAGTCCTATGCAAGCGATGCAAAAAGAAGCTGTTTGTAGTGTTGTTATTCCTGTATTTAATGAAGAAAAGACAATTGCCCAAGCTTTGATCCATTTATCTCAGCAAAGACGAGCGAGCACAGATTTACTGCTTGAAAAATGTTTATTTGAAATCATTGTCGTAGATAATAACTCAACAGATCAAACTATCAGCAAAGTGAAGCAATTTATCTCAGAACATCCTGAGATGACTATTATTGTAATTTCGGAGTCAAGACAGGGTGTAGCATGGACTAGAAAAACTGGTATAGAGTTGGCGGTTGCACGCAGCAAAACAAGAGATCAATCTTATCAGCTTATGGATAGGCTTTTTTATATCTTTTCTTCTGATGCTGATTGTTATGTTGATCAGTACTGGATAGATGAACAGCTTAAAATGTTATCTTCTAGTCAGGCTGCTTTAAGTGTGTGCCATTACTATTATCCAATGGACCATTTTAGTGACCGACCCAATCTTGCAAAAGTCATCAATTTAATATTAAAAGCCAGGGATATTACTATGCGGATTTTTGGTGGGTTTCCTGATGGCAAAGGCTTTGCAGTACTTAGAGAAAAATATGAAAAGATTAATGGGATAGAAATTTTTTATCAGCTTACCCAGGGGAAGTTTGTGTGTCATTTATCCGATGATTGGGATTTTGGTATTAAAATCAGGGCAATTGGCGAAGAAATTGTTTATTGTCCCAATGCCAAGGTTCATACTAATCCTAGGCGGGTTGATCATGCATTAAATGAAATGATTCAAGGTATAGCCTATGGCCAAAACGGCATTATTACGATGCGTGATATTAGACCTAATAAAGAGATCACGCAATCTGATTTGAGCCTTTCGGAAGCTAAGTTGTTATTTGATTATTCAATTAAAGATTTTACGACGAAGCATATAATATTACCTATTTTATTAACCCCTGCGTTTTTGAAACAAAAAGCCGTCATTGATTTTTTATCGCCAGCACTTTGTGAAAAACTTGCTCAGCGGATAAGTGAAATTACCGAGCAAATGCGGATGAAAGATTTTACGCCTATTCATACTTATAAAACCCCTTGCTTTAGACTTTATTTTGAATTTAAAGATATTCTTTTTGAAAGAATGCGATTGAGTATTGATCCAGAAATAGGCATGCCTCCTGTATTACCTAATTGTTTAGAGCAAGTTTTGAAAAAGCAGCCTGAATGTTATCAAGATTATGTCTATTATTATTGTGAAGATAGAGAATCTGGAGAAGCACATAATTATTTTGGAAATGGAGGTGTATTTTAAAGTTTAAATATAGAAATATAATAGAACTAATTTTATAACAGAAATAATAAGGATTACTTTTCTGTTATTTTAATCATATTTTCTAAAGCTATTTTAGCATTATCAATAATCCATTGTTGACCTTTTTGATCTAAGCGCTCTCTTGCTCCAGTGAACTCATTGACAACATCACCAGCTTTTACTACGTTATATTCGGGAGCTTTACCTTGGCGTAAAAGGTCAAGTAATGCTACAAGATGAGGGGGGTCATTGCGAGACATCGTCGCACAACCACAGCCCATACCTTTAAAGCCAGTTAAAGGAGCGTCAGCAACATGTACTACTTCAATACCTTTGTCTTTACAAAATTCTTTTACATTTTTCACCATATGGTTTTCAGTACCAACAGCATATTTTTTTGTATGAGCTTTGTCACCAGTTACATAATCCCAAATAAAAGCAGTTGAGCCGCAAGCATCGGCAGCATCAACAGTTGGTTTTCTTGATTCAGGATGTACCACAACACTGTAACCTCTTTCTTTCCAATAATTAACCATCTCTGGTTGCATATAAGAGTGTACAGCACAAGAGCTACAAAAAAGTACCAGTTGAGCTTGATCAAATTGAGCTAATGTTTTAGTGTCAGCATTTAATAAACTATAACTAGCTCCTTCATTACCGCCTGGCCAATAAGCAATTTTATGGGGGGGGATGCCAACCCACGAAGCAACGTTTTCGCCCATATACTGATCTGGAATAAAAAGTATTTTTTTGTTTTTTTGTAAAGCCCATTCAAAGATTTTTTTTACATTAGAGCTGGTGCAAACTGCTCCATCTTGAGAACCAGTTAATGCTTTAATACGGCCAGAAGTATTCATGTAACAGATAGGTAAAATATTATCTTTGCCATAACGTTCATTTAGATCGTCTAAAGCAGGTTCAACCATATAATCCTTGGCATTCATTTCCATGGTGCAACCAGCTTTAGGATTGGTAATATAAACTTGTTGATCAGAGTGGGCTAAAATAGAAATAGATTCAGCCATAAAGTGTACAGCTGATTCAACGATTACTTTTTTTTCAGGGTGATGAGCTGCCATCAAAGCTAGTTGATAGGAATCACCAACTTGTCCCCCGAAATGTTCAATTGTTTTTACAATATCACCGCCCATATAGTAGTGAGCAAGTAATAATAGACTGTTACCAAAATGCGCTTGTGCTTTTTTAACGTAAGGGGACATCCAATTAAGAATAGTGCTTAGCTCACGATTAGGTAGTGCTTGATATTCTTCTGCATAAGGAATAAATTCTTCTTGATACCAATCTAATGGATAATCAGATTGACAGATCTGCATGGTATTTTTCATTTTTATTTTACTGATTGGAATAGCAATCTCATGAGCATTAAATTTCATATTGATCCTGAAAATTAAATTGCAAGTCTTTACCCCTTAATATTGTATCACCAATTCGAGAATTGGTGTCAGGATAATCTTCACGATAATGACTGCCGCGACTTTCTTTTCTAAATAATGCAGAATTAACAATAAGTTTAGCAATAAGACTAATGTTTCTAAGCTCTACAACATCTCGAGTTACAGCATGTTTACGATAATAACCTTCTATCATTTCTCTGCGTGTATAAAGAAGCTTTAACAAATCATTTAAACCAGCTTCGGTTCTTACTATACCAGCATAAGAAGTCATTTCTCCTCGTAAGCCTCGCCATAAGGCATTAATTTGGCTGGCCCTTCTAAGATCGGTAACATGTTGTGAGTCCCAATCTCTGATAGGATAACGTAATTGTAAAGAAGTATTAATGCTTGGTAGGGATTGATTTGCTGTCAATTTACCAGTTACAACACCCTCTAATAGGGAGTTGCTGGCTAAACGATTAGCGCCATGAAGACCTGTAAAAGCAGTTTCTCCAATAGCATAGAGGCGTTGTAAATCTGTTTGACCGTAAACGTTTGTTAAAACCCCGCCGCATAAATAATGAGCTGCAGGTACTACAGGAATTAAGTGCTGAGTAAAGTCTATGCCTAATCCTAATAAGGTTTGATAGATAGTGGGAAAGCGTTGAATTAACAGGTCCTTATTAATATGTCTAACATCGAGATAAATAAAGTTATGAGCACTTTTTTCCATTTCAGTAAAAATTGCTTTAGCCACAATATCTCGAGTAGCTAATTCTTTCTTTTCAGGCGCATAGAGATGCATGAATCTTTGCAAAGTATCGGGTTTAAGTAAATATGCCCCTTCACCTCGCAATGCTTCAGAAATTAAAAAATTATTTAGGTGATGATGATAAAGCAAGGTTGGGTGAAATTGATAAAACTCTAGATTCCCAACTCTGGCGCCAGCACGATAAGCCATAGCGATACCATCACCAGTTGCGGTTTCAGGGTTAGTGGTATAACGATAAACTTTACCAGCACCTCCTGTTGCAAGAATAACTGCATTAGCTAAGAAGGTATCAATTTTACCAGTACTTTCGTTAAGAATATAAGCTCCAATGACCTCTTTGCTATCACCAGGTTTGTGTAACTTATTTTGCGTGATGAGTTCTATGGCCGTATGATACTCAAAAAGAGTGACCTGTGGATAAGTTTTAATAGTATCAATCAAAGCTGTAATAATAGTTTTGCCCGTGTGATCTTCGCAGTTATAAATTCTACGTGTTGAATGTCCTGCTTCTTGAGCAAGGCTATAGTGGCCTTCCGATTGAGCAAAAACCACCTTTTGTCTGATAAGTGTTTCAATAGCATCATGCCCTTTTTCTAAAATTTGTAAGGTGGCTTTCTTGTTACAAAGATGAGCGCCAGCTAGCAAAGTATCTTGAAAGTGTTTTTCAATTTCAGCTTTATTATTGAGGGCAGCTGCAATACCTCCTTGGGCATAAAAACTATTAGATTCAGCAAGATTCTTTTTTGCAATTAAAGCAATTTTTACAGAGGGTTTTAATTGTAATAATTCTAATATATAGCTCAAACCAGCGATGCCACTTCCCATTACTAATACATCAAAAATTTTGCGCTGTCCTTGTTGAGATTGCGGTTTTTCTTTCATCATTAATCCCGTTAAATTTGCATAGAAATATCAACACTGTTTGCTGAGTGAGTTAACATTCCAATCGAAGCGTAATTAACGCCACTTTCGGCCACAGCAAGAATATTTTCTAATGATAAATTACCTGAAGCTTCAGTTGGGATAATATTTTTACAAAGTTTTACACATTCAGCTAAAAGTTCAGGAGACATATTATCTAATAAAATTCTATCCACTTTATTTTGACCGTGATTTAGTACGGTTTGAAGCTCTTGTAAACTTCTTACTTCTACAATAACAGGTAAAGTATTACTTTCTTTGCAAGGCAATTTTTTTAAAGCCTGCTCCATACCACCAAGTAAGTCTACATGTGTATCTTTAATCATATAAGTATCATAAAGACCTAAGCGATGGTTGACACCGCCGCCACATTGCACAGCATATTTTTCTAAGTGTCGCCAGCCAGGTGTTGTTTTACGAGTATCTAATATTTTCAATTGAGTAGGCTTTACTTTTTCAACAAATGCATGGGTTAAAGTTGCGATCGCACAGAGCCGCCTTAAAAAATTTAAAATAGTTCGTTCAGCCATTAGTAGTGTAGAAGCTTGGCATTGTAATACTAGAATTTCGCTTTGTGGTGGAATCAAAGCTCCTTCTTGAAAATGAGAGTGAATAACAAATGGAGTATTAAAATAATCCAGTATGGCTGTTATGATGGCTGTCCCACAAAAAATAACAGCTGTTTTATGTTTTGAAATAATCTTAGCTTCACGAGGTAAAGGTTGATTATTGAACAAACACAGGGTGGTAACATCCTGAAAATTTGGACCCAAGTCTTCTTGTAAAGCCATTTCGATCAATTGTCGATCAGTATTATTTAGTTTCCATCGGCTCATATTTCGACTGAAATTCCTTTATACTTACAAAGCTGTTATATTACGTTAGAGAAGAAGTAGTGTCTAATTTTAGCTGAAATGAAATAACAAATCTAAGTAGTAACCTAGGAGGTTGTATGAGTCAAGAGAGTTTAATTAAAGCGTTTAAAGTAGTATTAGCAGATACTTATACTTTATATTTAAAAACTCAAAATTATCATTGGCATGTAAAAGGTCCAAGCTTCCAGAGCTTACATTTATTATTTGAATCTCAATATCAAAGCCTAGCTGAAGCAGTTGATACTATTGCTGAGCGTATTTTAACCATGGGAGGATCAGCGCCCGCCACATTTAAAGAATTTTTAACCCTTACCACCCTAAAAGAAGGAGAGACAAGTTTATCTGCTGACAGAATGGTAAGAGAGTTGGTAGTAGACCAAGAAACTATTTTAAAATCATTAGCAACTGCTTTAGCAGCTGCGCAAAAAACAGGGGATGAAGGATCCATTGCTTTGTTAGGCGAAAGGATTGCTGAACATGAAAAAAATCGTTGGATGTTAGCAAGTAGTATATAAATGACGGGCATTTTATATATCGTTGCAACGCCTATTGGTAATTTGCAAGATATGAGTTTTCGTGCGATAGAGGTTTTAAAGCAGGTTGATTTGATTGCTGCAGAAGATACTCGGCATAGTAATAAACTGCTGAACTATTTTGGAATTGATACTGCATTGACTTCTTTTCATGAACATAGTTCGCCAGAAAAACAAGCGTATCTTGTTAGAGAGTTATTGGCGGATAAATCTATAGCTTTAATTTCAGATGCTGGAACACCTTTAATTAGTGATCCAGGCAGCTGGTTAGTTGCAAAGGCCAAGCAAGAGCAAATTAAAGTTGTCCCTATTCCGGGGCCTTGTGCCGCAATAGCAGCTTTAAGTGTCGCGGGTTTATCAACAGCTAAATTTCATTTTGAAGGGTTTTTGCCGGCTAAAACTTCTGCTAGGCAACAACGTTTACAGGAGCTCTGTTTATTTACGCAGACTCTTATACTCTATGAGGCACCCCACCGCATTATTGATTTGGTGACTGACTTAGAAATGATTATGGGCGGTTCACGTCAAATCGTTATCGCAAGAGAACTTACTAAAACATTTGAAACTATTTACAGCGCCTGTGTTTCAGAAGTACTAACTTGGTTGCAGAGTAATGACAATGAGCAGCGGGGAGAGTTTGTGGTTTTGGTTGCTGGTATGACAGAAAATCTTAAGAATAATCTAACTGAAGCGATGCGTATTTATCGTATTTTACAAAATGAATTATCGAGTAAACAGGCAATAAAGCTTGCTGCAGCTATTGCAGAGGTAAGTAAAAATGAGCTGTATAAAATCGTTTTAGAAAGTAAGCCTTAAACCCCTATAGATTTAGTAGTTAATTATTTCTTTAAATAGCCCAAACCTTGATCAAAGTAGGCTTGTAGCCAAATTTGTAAGCATTTGAAAAATAAAATAAAATAGCTATCTTAAAAGAGTGAGATAGCTATTTTTTTATGCTAGAATGGCGGCATCTATTTTTAAGATAGAAAAAGGCTATTATTTTGTTGCTTAACAGGCTATTTGTATTAAGAGATTAAGAAAATGGTGTTATTTTTTAAAAATCTCAAATGCGATGGTCTGATAACGGTAAAAAGCATGACAAAAACAGTGATAATTTAGGTAGGTTATGACAAAAATTGGACAAGAAGTTTTACCCGTAAATATCGAAGACGAATTAAAAAAATCCTATCTTGATTATGCGATGAGTGTGATTGTCGGGCGAGCGTTGCCTGATGTACGAGATGGTTTAAAACCAGTACATCGACGTGCACTTTATGCAATGCAAGAGCTTGGCAATGATTGGAATAAGCCTTTTAAAAAATCTGCTCGTATTGTGGGTGATGTTATCGGTAAATATCATCCACATGGTGATACAGCGGTTTACGATACTATCGTGAGAATGGCTCAGCCATTTAGCATGCGTTATGTATTGGTAGATGGCCAGGGAAACTTTGGTTCTATCGATGGCGATGCGCCTGCTGCTATGCGTTATACTGAAGTGAGGATGTCACGTTTAGCGCATGAACTTTTAGCAGATTTAGATAAAGATACTGTTGATTTCTCTCCTAACTATGATGAAACCGAATTAGTGCCTGATGTGTTACCTACTCGAGTACCTAATTTATTAATCAATGGTTCTTCGGGTATAGCAGTGGGGATGGCAACTAATATTCCGCCTCATAATCTCAATGAAGTTATTAATGCTTGTATAGCATTAATTGATAACCCTGATTTAACAATTGATGAGTTAATAGAATTTATTCCAGGACCTGATTTTCCAACAGCAGGTATTATTAATGGTCGAGCAGGAATTATAGAAGCTTATCGTACTGGACGAGGACGAATTTGTATTCGGGCTAGAACCGAAGTTGAAAAAGATGAAAAGACAGGCAAAGAATCTTTAATCGTGACGGAACTGCCTTATCAAGTCAATAAAGCGCGGCTATTAGAAAAAATAGCTGAATTAGTGAAAGAAAAAAAATTAGAAGGGATCACTGAACTTCGCGATGAATCAGATAAAAGTGGTATGCGCATGGTTATTGAGTTACGTCGTGGAGAAATGGCGGAAGTATTACTTAACAATTTATACCTACATACTCAAATGCAGTCTTTCTTTGGCGTTAACATGGTTGTTTTGACTGAAGGACAACCAAGACTCTATAATTTAAAACTGGTGTTGATGGCGTTTATTCGTCATCGCCGTGAAGTGGTGACACGCAGAACTATCTTTGAATTAAATAAAACTAAAGAACGCGCTCATATCTTAGAAGGTTTAGGCGTAGCGCTTGAAAACATTGATGAAATGATTCAACTTATTAAAACAGCTCCTGGTCCAACTGAAGCAAAAGAACGACTACTAGCTAAAGTCTGGCTAGCTGAAGCAGTTAGTAAGTTGTGTAAAGAATCTAGTGTACAAATGACTAGGCCCGATTATATTGGTGAACAATATGGCGCTAAGCTAGAAGGCTATTATTTATCTCCTATGCAAGCACAAGCTATTTTGGAATTAAGATTACATCGTTTAACAGGATTAGAACAAGATAAAATCTTTGCAGAATATCGAGAACTGTTACAAAAATTAATTGAGTTAAATGAGATTTTAGCTAATGTTTCGCGTTTGTATACTGTCATTAGAGCCGAATTGGAAGAAATTAAACAGCAGTTTAGTGATAATCGACGAACAGAAATTATTGCCAGCCAGCAAGATTTAACCGTTGAAGATTTAATTACTGAAGAAGATCTAGTAGTCACTTTATCACAAGAAGGCTATATCAAAGCACAGCCAGTAAGCCTTTATCAGGCCCAGCATCGTGGCGGTAGAGGTAAGCAGGCTACCAGTGTAAAAGACAATGATTTTATTGTTAAATTGGTCATTGCTAATTCTCATGATACGGTTTTATGTTTTTCTAGTATCGGTAAAGTTTATTGGTTGAAAGTCTATCAATTTCCACAAGCAGGACGTAATTCCCGTGGTAAGCCGATTGTAAACTTACTTCCCCTAGCTGAAGGTGAAAAAATTAATGCTATTTTGCCTGTTCACGAATATCTAGCTAATAATTATGTAGTGATGGCTACTTCAAAAGGCACAATTAAAAAAGTTGCCTTAGAACAATTTTCACGACCTAGAGCTAACGGTATTATTGCGATTGAATTATTAGAAGATGATCAATTAGTTGGGGTGGCTTTGACAGATGGTACTCGAGATATTATGTTGTTTACAGATACGGGTAAGGTAATTCGTTTTAAAGAAGATAACGTTCGTCCTATGGGTAGAACGGCTCGAGGGGTCCGTGGAGTAAAGCTACAAATGGATCAACGTGTGATAGCTCTTATTATTGCTGAGGTGAATGGAGCAATTTTAACTACCACCGAAAATGGTTATGGAAAACGAACTGGTATAGAAGAATATCGTGTAACAGGCCGAGGTGGGCAAGGTGTTATCTCTATTCAGGTCAGTGAACGAAATGGTAAGGTAGTCGGGGCAGTACAAGTTTTGGAAAATGATGAGGTGATGTTAATTACTAGCGGGGGTACGTTAGTGCGTACCTATGCGAATCAAATTTCTTTAGTAGGCCGCAATACGCAAGGTGTGCGCTTAATTAATTTGTCCGAAAGTGAAAAATTAATTGGGTTGGGTCGTATTGAAGAGATCGTAGCTGAAGAAGCAATGTTATCTGAGGAATCAAATTTAATTTCGGGAGATGAAGTTTTATAATTTATAAAACTTATCTATTCAAGCATGTAAATTAGGGTATTGTCATGTCTGTATTTAATTTTGGAGCTGGGCCAGCCATGTTGCCTATCCCGGTGCGTGATAGGGTCAAAGAGGAATGGCTAAATTGGCGGGGGTTAGGTACTTCAGTCGCTGAAATTGGTCATCGTACAGAAATATTTCGTCAGGCGATGGTCAAAATAGAAAATGATTTAAGAGAGCTATTAGCAATTCCTAATAACTATAAGGTATTGTTTTTACAGGGAGGTGGCCAAGGGCAATTTGCTTTAGTTCCCATGAACCTGTTAGGTAAAAACCCAGCAGCTGATTATTTAATTTATGGCTTATGGTCAGAAAAGGCTTATCAAGAAGCAGAAAGATATGGAGCGATAAAAGCAATAAATTTATGTAACGATACACCTCCTTTTACTTTATTGTCGCAAGCTGCATGGCAGCCTAATAATAAAGCTGCTTATTTACACTATTGTAGTAATGAAACAGTAGATGGTATTAAACTAAACTATATTCCTCAAAGTCAAGCCCCTTTAGCTGTTGATATGTCTTCTGATATTTTATCCGAGCCTATTGATATTAACCGTTATGGGATTATTTATGCTTGTGCACAAAAAAACGCAGGGATTACTGGTATTACTATCGTTATTATCAGAGAAGATTTGCTAGAGCAAGCCATGCCATTAACGCCTAGTGTATTTAACTATAAAAAGCAAGCTATTGAACATTCACTTTATAATACTGTTCCTACTTTTCCTTGTTATATTGCTGGCTTGGTATTTGAATGGATGAAAGCAGAAGGTGGGTTAACTGCCATAGCTTCTCGTAACCAAGAAAAAGCTGCTCGTTTATATAACGTTATTGATTCCATGTCAGATTTTTATTTTAATAAAGTTGCTAAGCCTTATCGATCTATTATGAATGTAACTTTTTTTCTCAAAAATATTGCGCTTGAAAAAGAATTTATAGTGGGCGCTGAAGCTGCTGGGTTAATGTATTTACAAGGCCATAGAACTCGAGGAGGTTTTCGGGCTAGTATTTATAATGCTATGCCTGAAGAAGGGATAAATCGCCTGATAGAGTTTATGAGGGAGTTTGCTAAAAGAAAGAGATAATATATGAGAACAAGTGAAACAGGGAGGTTAACAGCTCTAAAAGTGCTGGGTTTGGCAGGCATTGACTATCGTGAAAATGCAACAGCTCATTATTGGGGGCGGTTTTTTACTTGGCCAATGCTTACTATGGCATTCTGGCTAATTATTCAATGGTTTTTAGAAGATCATCAAGTTATTTCCCCTGAGTTGAGTAATTTATTAAGTTGGTTGATTTGGTTTGCTTTTGTTTGTGAAACTACTATTTTAACTTATGTAGTAGATAATAAATTTCGTTATCTGCGTGATAATTGGATGAATTTGTTTATTATTGCTTCAGCCATCCCTGTTGTGTGGGGGGTGATGCCTATGACAGTGATGCTAAGAACACTAAGAATTATTATTATTCCAAAATTAATTATTCATTGGTGGCGGCATTAGGTATTGCTTATTTTATAGGACTATTTAGCATGGCCCATAGCTTTCATTATTAAGTATACCTGTTTATAATTCCCCAACTTTAATTAAGGAGACAGCGCTTTGAATAAACTTCCACCAGTTATAGCAATTGATGGGCCAAGTGGTGTAGGAAAAGGAACTATAGGACGTTTATTAGCTCAAAATTTAAACTGGCATTTCTTAGATAGTGGTGCTTTATATAGAGTCTTATCTTTGGCTGCCCAGCAACATGATGTGGCTTTAGATAATGAGCAGGCTTTAGAAGTATTGGCGGCACATTTGGATGTTCAATTTAAAACCGAGAAAATGGGAGTGCGGGCTAGGGTGATTTTAGAGGGTGTAGATGTCACAGATGTCATTCGCACTGAATTACAAGGTACGGCAGCCTCTAAGGTCTCACAATTTTTAGGTGTTCGTAACGCTTTGTTAAATAGGCAAAAAGATTTTAGACAAGCGCCTGGATTGGTCGCTGAAGGGCGTGATATGGGGACAGTAGTTTTCCCAGATGCAGAGCTAAAATTATTTCTTATTGCGAGTGCTGAGGAACGGGCTGAACGTCGTTATAGGCAGTTGAAAGAAAAAGGGTTAAATGTTAAACTCGCTGACCTTGTTATTGAGATTGCTGAACGTGATTTACGGGATCAATCTCGAGCGGTAGCGCCATTGAAGCCAGCAGCTGATTCGGTGCTGCTTGATACGACAGGCCTTAATATTGATGAGGTCATGATTCGTGTGAAAGCAGAAGTTGAGCGGAAGCTGGGTTTTGAAGTAGTTAGCCTCTAGGTTTGGTAATTTCTATCGATCTTAGTAGCAACTAAATTCTTTGTTGTTACTTCCTTTAACAAGAATGGGTGCTTGCTAATAATTAGCAAGCAATTGTTTTAATCAACAAAATCACTACCTAATAAGTAGTGGCAGACATAGTCTGTTTTAAAGGTTAATTTTTATGACTCAAATGAAAGAAAGTTTTGCTGAATTGTTTGAACAAAGTTCAATGTACAAACGTATGCGTGCGGGGGATGTATTAAAAGGAATTGTTGAAAAAATTGGTAAAGATTATATTGCTGTTAATGTAGGTTTAAAATCTGAAGGAATAGTTCCAACAGCACAATTTATGGATGACAATAACGAATTAGAGGTTAAAGTTGGTGATCAAATAGATGTTGTGGTGGAAGCTGTTGAAGATGGTAGTGGTGAAACCCGCTTATCACGTGAAAAAGCAAAACGAGCAGCTGCATGGATTAACCTTGAAAAAATTTATGAGTCAAGCACGCCAGTAATGGGGTTGATAACAGGTAAAGTTAAAGGCGGCTTTACTGTAGAAGTGCAAGGAGTTAGAGCCTTTTTACCAGGTTCATTAGTTGATGTAAGACCTGTTCGGGATACTTCTTATATCGAAGGTAAAAAATTAGAGTTTAAAGTAATCAAAATGGATCACAAACGTAATAACGTAGTCGTTTCTCGTCGTGCTGTTGTTGAACAAGAAATGGCAAGTGAACGAACTGGCGTCTTGGAAAATATGGAAGAAGGCCAAATAATTAAAGGAATTGTTAAAAATTTAACTGATTATGGTGCGTTCGTTGATTTAGGCGGTGTGGATGGCTTATTGCATATTACCGATATGTCTTGGAAGCGTATTAAACATCCAAGTGAAATTATTAATATTGGTGATGAAATTGATGTAAGAATTTTAAAATTTGATCGTGAAAAGGGCCGAGTTTCTTTAGGTTTAAAACAATTAGGTGATGATCCATGGGCTGATTTTGCCGAACGCTATCCTTCGGGCAAAGTGATATCAGGTCATGTTACCAATATTACTGACTATGGTTGCTTTGTTGAAATTGAACCAGGTATAGAAGGCTTAGTTCATATGTCTGAGATGGACTGGACTAATAAGAATATTCATCCTAATAAAGTTGTACAACTTGGTGATGAAGTTGAAGCAATGATATTAGAAGTGAATGAAGAGCGTAGACGTATTTCATTAGGAATGAAGCAATGTCAACCTAATCCTTGGCAGGCATTTGCCAGTGCCCACAAAGTCGGAGAAAAAGTAAAAGGAGCAATTAAGTCTATTACTGATTTTGGTGTCTTTATTGGGCTTACAGGTAATATTGATGGCTTAATTCATCTTTCTGACATTTCTTCAGAAGCTGCTCAAGGAGAGGCGATGGCCCATGATTATAAGAAAGGCCAAGAAATCGAAGCAGTTATTTTATCAATTGATGCAGAGCGTGAACGTATTGCGCTGGGTGTTAAACAACTAGGTATGGATACTTTTGATTTGTTTGTTGATACGCTTGCTAAATCTGGCAATGTTAAAGGTAAAGTTATTGCGGTTGATAGCGAAGGAGTGCGTGTTGAATTAGCGCCAGAAGTATTAGGTATGATTCTTGCTACTGAAGTAGAAGGCGAGCCTAAAGCTGGTGAGGAAATCTTAGTGCGTATAACGGGTGTTGATAAGAGCGCTAAGCAAGTACAACTTTCAATGAAATCACCTGCTAAAAAAGCTAAAGTTAAAAAAGCTGAAACTAGCGAAAACAAAGAAGCTAAGAAAACTACATTAGGTGACCTTATTCGCGCTAAAATGGAAGAAGGTGGCGGTCAAGAGAACGAGTAATCTTAATGTGTGTTATAAAGTAATAATGTCAAAAAGGCATGAGAAACTCATGCCTTTTTGCTTATCTGGAGCATAATTATGGCTGATAAACGCAAGTACTTTGGAACGGATGGTATTCGAGGTAAAGTGGGAGAGTTTCCTATTAAACCTGATTTTGTATTAAAGTTAGGTTGGGCGATGGGCCATGTTTTAGCGAAAGAGGTAACAGGTGGTAAGGTCTTAATCGGTAAGGATACAAGAATCTCTGGCTACATGTTTGAATCTGCGTTAGAGGCTGGATTAGTTGCTGCTGGAATCGATATCGAGTTAGCGGGTCCTATGCCTACTCCTGCAATAGCTTATTTAACTCGTACTCTACGAGCACGGCTAGGTATTGTTATAAGTGCTTCACATAATCCTTATTTCGATAATGGCATTAAGCTTTTTTCTCGTGAAGGGTTTAAGTTGCCGGACGAAGTAGAGCTAGCTATAGAAAGCGCGCTTGACAAAGAGATGACAATGGTGAAATCAGATAGCTTGGGTAAAGCCAACCGGGTTGCTGATGCAGTCGGTCGTTATATAGAATTTTGTAAAAGTACAATTAAAAATGAAGTTAATCTAAAGGGTTTAAAAATTGTAGTCGATTGTGCTAATGGAGCTACCTATCATATAGCCCCTGCAGTTTTTCGAGAGCTGGGAGCTGAGGTAGTAGAGTTGGCCGTAAACCCTGATGGCTTTAATATTAACGCAGGTTGCGGTGCTACTGATTTAAAAATGTTAACTCGAATAGTTTTGGCTGAAGAGGCTGATTTAGGGATAGCCTTTGATGGTGATGGCGACAGAGTAATGATGGTTGATCACAAAGGGGAAATAGTAGATGGTGATGAGCTATTGTTTATTATTACTCGTCAGTGCCATCAGCGTCATCCTGTTATTGGCGTAGTCGGGACTGCAATGAGCAATTTGGGGCTTGAAATTGCCTTAAAAAGTATGGGAATTAAATTTGTTAGAGCTCAAATTGGCGATCGTTATGTCATGATGGAATTAAAACAACTAGGTTGGTTATTGGGTGGAGAGGGCTCTGGTCATATTATTAATCTGGATAAAACTACGACAGGGGATGGTATCGTTTCTGCTCTACAGGTTGTACAAGCCTTGTTTTATAATAATAAAACCCTCCATGAGTTAAAGCTGGGGATGCATAAATTTCCTCAAGTGCTTATTAATGTACCGGTCAAAAGAAAAATAGATCTGTTTCAAGAGCCAAAAGTAAAATTTGCTTTAACTTCTGTTGAGGAGCGTTTATCAGGGACGGGTAGAGTATTGTTGCGAGCTTCTGGTACCGAGCCGCTTATTCGCATCATGGTCGAAGGTGAAGACGCTATGATTATCCAAGCAGCAGCAGAAGAGTTAGCAGAAATCGTTACTAAAGTAAGTGAGTAAATAGGCTTAAATGAAATAAAAAAACCCCTGCATTAAGCAGGGTTTTTTTATAATTAGGATGACTATTAGCCAGCCATATTTTTAAGTTGTTTCAATGCAGAAACTTTAACGGATCGATAAGCTGGTTTAGCTTTGATCATGATTTCTTCACCAGTAAATGGATTGATACCTTTACGGGCTTTACGAGCTGGTTTATTGACAACTTTTGCGTTAACAAGACCGGCTAATTTGAATTGACCTACGCCACCTTTTTTTAAGTGAGCATGGATAATGTTAGTAAATGCATCAAATATAGCATTTACATGTTTTTTAGAAACGCCAGTATGATCGGCAATCGCAGAATAAAGTTGTGATTTTGTGAAAGCCTTATCTTTTACTAACGTAATTTTTTTAGCTTTAGGAGCTACAGCTTTTTTAGCGGTTTTTGTAGCTTTAGCTACCTTTCGCGCTCTTTTAGCAGGTTTTTTAGCAGCCTTCTTGGCAACTGGTTTCTTAGCAGCTGTTTTTTTTGCAGCTGGTTTCTTAGTAGCAGATTTTTTTGCAGCCATTTATTCATCCCTCATGTTGATTTAAAAAACAAAAAAACTACCAGGCAAACGATAACACAATTCTAATTTTTTGGTAGAGTTTTTATTAAAAACTAATACTTTTTTTATAAAAAAATCTATTCTTACCCCTCTTTTAGGTCTTTTTAGCCCATTTTTAAGGAAATTTATAATCAAAATAGAAATAACACTTGCCTGAATAAGACAAAAGTTCACGGTTTTAAATGACAGTAATAAGTAAAAAATAGGCTAGTTAAACAGAAAAAAGTAACTATGGTTATTAAAGGAATAGCCTATTATTCACTCATTTTGAGTGTTATAATGAAGCATTTCAACTATGGATAAAGAAACTGTGCGATATATAGGATATTTAATAGTAATAGTATTATTAATAGTAGGAATCTCTTTTGCAATATTAAATTCAGAAGCGGTACCGGTTAATTACTATATTGCTACCAAGCACGTTCCTCTATCCTTATTAATGGTTATTTGTTTTGGAATAGGTGTAATAATAGGGATATTAATTTTATTCTTGAAGATGGTACGGTTGCGGATTCATAATAGATTATTACGACGACAAGTGAGTAAGTTAAAACAAGAAGTAGAAGCGAATTGTAATATGAATAAAGGAAGTTGCAGTGAATAGTCTATGGTTATTATTATTACCGGTAGCAGCAACATTTGGTTATGTAAGTTCGACCTATAAGCGACCTCGCTCAACGCACCAGATGGCTATTAAAAACACTAAACTGCCTAATAATTATTTAACACAATTAAACTTTTTGTTAAATGAGCAACCTGATAAAGCGGTTGATTTATTTGTTAAGCTGTTAAATGTTGATAATGAGACAATTGAAACCCATTTGGCACTTGGAAATCTATTTAGACGTCGAGGTGAAGTGGATCGGGCAATTCGTATCCATCAAAATCTAATTGGGCAGTCTCAGTTAAATCAAGAATTCAGAGCACAGGCTCTCTATGCTTTGGCTAAGGACTATTTGAGTGCAGGGGTATTAGATAGAGCAGAGCGCCTTTTTTTGGAATTAGTTGAGCTGAGTACCCATAGTAAAGTTAGTTACAGAGCGTTACTGTATATCTATCAACAAGAAAAAGATTGGCAAAAAGCGATTGTTATTGCACAAAAGCTTGCAGCAATTTCTGAGCATAATATGCAAGTTGAAATTGCTCAATATTATTGTGAGTTAGCAGAGATAGCAGTAAAGCAAAATGATGAAAATCAAGCACGCAAATTTTTAAAACGCGCTATTGCTGTCAATCATAATTGTGTTCGAGCCAGTTTACGCCTAGCTAATATAGAAATGCAAAAAGAAAATTGGGGTAAGGCTTTATACTATTTGAAACGAGTAAAAAATCAAAATTCTGACTGGTTGATCTTGGTCATAGCCAAAATACAGGATGCTTATTTGGCTTTAAATCAACCAGAAGAGTTAGTTGAATATTTACAAGAAGTATTGACGAATCATCCGCAAATGCCAATTGTTGTTACTTTATCAGAGCAAATTAGGCAGCTGCATGGCGATAAAGCTGCTTTGTTATTTGTTGAAGAATATGTAAAAAATAACCCTACGGTTTCAGGCCTACATGATTTATTAAGTTTACAATTGCTTACCAAAAATAGCCAAGTGCGCGAAGATCTTGAACTACTGCATGAATTAACGCGACGTTTATTACAAAATCAAAGTGGATATCATTGTGTTAATTGTGGGTTTAATGGCGCTACAATTCATTGGCAATGTCCTAGCTGTAAGCAATGGGAAACAGTCAAGCCCGCTTTTTTAATTCATGATGCCTAACAGAATTATTAATCGTAAAATTTCTATTGCGCCAATGTTGGACTGGAGTGATCGACATTATCGTTTTTTTGTTAGACTGCTTTCTAAAGAGGTATTAGTCTATACTGAAATGATCACCACGGGGGCTATTTTACATAATGATCTTAAGCGGTTTTTATACTTTCATCCTGTTGAACATCCAATTGCTTTGCAGCTAGGGGGCAGTGTTCCCAAGGAGCTAATGGAATGTAGTAAAATTGCTGAACAATTTGGTTATGATGAAATTAACCTTAATGTGGGTTGTCCAAGTGGTCGTGTGCAATCAGGTAGATTTGGTGCTTGCCTTATGGCTTATCCGGGGTTGGTTGCAGATTGTATTGCAGCTATGAATTCAGTCGTGTCGATTCCAGTGACTGTAAAAACTAGAATTGGTATAGACGATAGAGATTCTTATGAAGATTTAACGAACTTTGTTAAGACTGTAGCTTCAGCGGGATGTAAGATTTTTATTATTCATGCTCGAAAAGCTTGGTTAAAAGGTTTAAACCCTAAGGAAAATCGCGAAATTCCACCGCTTCAATATGAAGTCGTTCAGCAGTTAAAAAAAGATTTTCCTGCTTTGCAGATTATTGTGAATGGGGGAATCAAATCGCTCACGGCTATCACAGAGCATTTAACCTATGCCGATGGTGTAATGATAGGCCGACAGGCTTATTATCATCCTTATTTTATTGCTCAAATCGAGCAAGCCTTTTTTACAGGCAAACTTATACCATCTAAGCATGAGGTTATTAAAAGTTTTTTACCTTATATAGAAGCGGCATTAAATTCAGGCGTAAACTTGCAGTCTATCACTAAATCTATCTTAGGCTTTTATTCTGGTGAACCAGGTGCTAGAGCTTGGCGACGTTATTTAAGTGAACATACCTATAAAAAAGGGGCTGGTGTAAACATCATTGAAGAAGCCTTAAAGCTGCTGCGCTAAATAATAATGAAAAAACAAATGCTTAGAATAATTTTTAATTGATAGATAGGTTAATAATAAGTTCTGAAAAACTTAAATGATTTATATCAAGTCGTCGCTAGCTTCCGAGAAAGAAAACTAGGTTTAAAAGGGTAATTGTGCTAATCTTGCGCTAATTTCAAACAATAATAGAAGAGGCGATTATGGAAGTCTTAGTCATTGATTATCAATCATCTGATGCAGCTAAGAAATTTATAGAATCAATTCGTAATACAGGGTTTGGTGTTTTAACTAACCATAAAATTGACCACCAATTGATTGACACAGCCTATCAAGATTGGATAACCTTTTTTGCTTTGTCTGAAGCAGAAAAAAGACGGTATTTATTTAAACGAGATTATGAGCAAGTACAGGATGGTTTTTTTCCTTTAGACGTTGCTGAGGTTGCTAAAGGTAATACCATTAGAGATATTAAAGAGTTTTATCATTTTTATCCTTGTTCCAAGAAGTTACCTGCTTGTATTAGTGTTGCAACGAGCCAATTACGGCTGGAATTATTGGCTATGGCAAAGATATTATTAGGTTGGTTAGAGCAAGCTTTACCGGTAAATTTAAAACAACAATTAAGTATGCCGCTTCGTGATATGGCTGATGAAGAATTTCAAACTTTATTGCGAATTTTGCACTATCCACCTTTAATGGACTCTATTGAAGAAGACGCAGTTCGAGCAGCTCCGCATGAAGACATCAATCTTATTACTTTGTTAGTAGCTGCTTCAGCACCAGGTTTACAAGTAAAGGATGCTCAGGGGAATTGGTATAATGTACCTTGTGAGAAAAATAATATTGTGGTTAATGTAGGAGATATGTTGCAAGAAGCGACCGATAGTTTTTATAAAGCAACTACTCATCAAGTCATTAATCCAATGGGGGCTTTGGCAAAAGTTTCTCGTTTTTCAATGCCGTTATTTTTGCATGCTCGAAATGAAGTTGTCCTTTCTAAACGGTATACGGCCGAGGCGTATCGTAATGAGCGCTTGCGAGAACTTGGACTCCTAGAAGAAATTAAATAATCGTTTAACTTATCATGACCTTAGGATGGTTTAATGGGTTAGGCAAACAGCTTTGCCAGCCTAACTATTACCCTTTGAATAAAAATTAACTGCATTTTCTAAAAAAAATAGTTTCACCTTGCATTAGCTGGTATTTTTTTGATATAGTACACCCCTTACTGATGCGGGGTGGAGCAGTCTGGCAGCTCGTCGGGCTCATAACCCGAAGGTCGTAGGTTCAAATCCTGCCCCCGCTACCAAATTAATAAGAAAGGACCCCGATAGGGGTTTTTTTATAAGGTGGGCTACAGGCCCATTTTTTATTTAAGGATTTGTTACTGAAAATATTAGAAACAGATCTGATGAGGAAAAAATGATTGATGCAAAAGGCCAACAGCTTAATAAAATTTTAGCGCCTGTTGTAGAACAAATGGGCTATGAATATATTGGCTGTGATTTTATTATACAAGGTCATTTTTCATTAGTAAGAGTGTACATTGATAAAGAAGGCGGAGTAGGGATTGATGATTGCGCAGAGGTTAGTCATCAGATAAGTGGTATACTGGATGTGGAAGATCTAATAAAAACTCGCTATAACCTAGAAGTATCTTCCCCAGGATTGGATCGCCCTTTATTTACAGTAACACAATTTTGTAAGGCTATTGGCCAACAAATTAAAATAAGAACCAATATGCCGATTGATGGACAAAGAAAGTTTACAGGGATTTTATCAACAGTGATTGATGAAAATATAGTGTTAGTTATAAATAATGAAGAAGTAACTATTCCGTATATAACTATAACTAAGGCGAATATTGTTTATCAATTTAAATAACGAGTCCTTAAAAAAGGGCGAGCAGGGGTGGTCTTAAGATTTTCTTAAGATGGGTAAAAATTAATAGACAGGAATGTGAGGCAGAAACGATGAGTAAAGAAATATTAATTATGGCAGAAATAATTTCTAATGAGAAAGAATTGCCAAAAGAAATTATTTTTCAAGCAATTGAATCTGCTTTAGCGTCTGCGACTAAAAAACGACATATAAAAGACATTGATGTACGAGTAGCAATAAACAAAAAAACGGGTGACCATGAAACTTTTCGCCGTTGGTTAGTAGTAGATAAAAATGATCTTGAACTTGAATTTGATTCTGAAAAACATATGACTTTAGAAGAAGCTAAAGAAAAATCTCCCAAACTTAAATTAGGTGATTACTATGAAGAACCTATGGAGTCGGTTGAGTTTGGTAGAATTGCAGCGCAAACAGCAAGACAAGTTATTGGACAAAAAGTAAGAGAGGCTGAGCGTAATCAAATTGCGGAAGTTTACCGCAAAAAATTAGGCCAATTAATTACTGGGGTTGTTAAAAAAGTAAGTCGAGATAATATTATTTTAGATTTAGGCAATAATGCAGAAGTTGTTATTCCGCGTAGTGAGATGTTACCGCGTGAAACGGCCAGAATTAATGATCGTATGCGAGCTTATTTATATGATATTAATGAAGCAAGCTATAAAGGTCCTCAGTTATTAGCTAGCCGTACTTGTAATGAAATGTTAATTGAGCTATTTAGAATTGAAGTGCCAGAAATAGGGGAAGAACTTTTAGAAATTAAGTCGGTGGCGCGCGATCCAGGTTCTCGAGCCAAGTTGGCGGTCAAGACTAATGATGGACGTATTGATCCAATTGGCGCCTGTATTGGTATGCGAGGAGCTCGTGTGCAAGCAGTATCGAATGAGCTAGGTGGAGAGCGAGTAGACATCGTTTTATGGGACGATAATCCAGCACAATTTGTGATTAATGCAATGGCTCCAGCAGAAGTGGTCTCAATTGTGGTTGATGAAGATAAACATACAATGAATGTTGCAGTAGCTGAAGAGCAACTTTCTCAAGCGATAGGTCGGAATGGACAAAACGTCCGTTTAGCTTCTGAATTAACGGGCTGGACGTTAAATGTTATGACTGAGGCTGAAGCTCAAAGCAAAAGCGAAATGGAAGTTGCCGATATTATTAAGCTATTTGTTGATATTTTGGATGTAGATGAAGAGGTGGCAACGGTATTAGTAGAAGAAGGATTTACTACATTAGAAGAAATTGCGTATGTTCCTTTACAAGAAATGTTAAGTATCGAAGGTTTCGATGAAGAAATTGTCACTGAACTACGTAACAGAGCAAAACAAGCTTTACAAAATATGCCCTCAAGTTCTGGTAAAATGCCCGCTGAGGATTTATTAGCATTACCTGGTATGGATGTAGTGTTGGCGCATCGTTTGGCAGCAATAGGAATCATTACTCAAGAAGATCTTGCTGAGCAGTCGATCATTGAGTTAACAGAAGCCGTTAAGATTGATGAAAAGCAAGCGGCAGAGCTGATTATGGCGGCTCGTGCACCTTGGTTTGAAGAAAAGTAAAGTCTATAATAATGTAGTAAGAGGAAATGCTATGGCAGCAGATAAAATAACAGCAAATGATTTTGCCAAACAGTTGGGGATGCCTGTTGAAAAGCTATTGGAGCATTTCAAAGCCGCAAATATGCGCGTTAAAGATAAGGATCAGCTGGTTTCTGCAGTACAGCAGCAAAAAGTAAAAAAACTTTTAGATACTCTCCTAGAGAAAGAAACCCCTAAAAAAGAAAAAAAAGAGATGCAAACTAATCAAATAAAAGAAAAAGCTAAAAAAATTGAATTTACTAAGCCTGAGATTAAAAAAGAGGTAGTTACTTTAGAGAAACCTGCTGGAAATTCTGCGAGCGAAGGCCCTAAAAAAATTACCTTGCGTAGACATACATTAAGTAAGTTAAAAGTCACCGGTTCCCATGGCGATAAAAGAACGGTGAATGTTAAAGTAATTAAAAAACGTACCTATATTAAGCGTGGCGCTGCGTCTGAGGGCGTCAAGGAGCCTATGGAAGAAGAAGTACAAACACCTTTGTCTACACAAGCGCTTACCAAAGAAGAACTTATTAGTCAGCAAGTGGAACAGGGTTTACTAGAGGAAAAAGCTGGTAAAGCTAATTTAGAAGAAAAACAACAGCCGGAGCCTGGATCAGTAGCCGCTATGGAGCTGGCTGATAAAAAGAAAAAGCATAAGGGGCATAAAGATAAATCAGCTGAAGACGAAGAAGAAAGTGAGGATGAGCGCAATAAGCGTAAGAAAAAAGCAAAAGCTCGTGAAGATTTTAAAGAAAAGCATCATCACCGACGACTAGATATAAGAATGTTGCCGTTGGAAGAAGAATTGACTGAAGAAGAGGCAGCTAAGCTTTTTCAACCTAAATCTCGGCTTGTGGTTAGTCATGTTTCTCGTAAACAAAAATTTGAAATGCCGACTAAACCAACTATATATGAAGTGGTGATTAAAGAAAGTATACTAGTTTCTGACTTAGCTCAAAAAATGTCAATCAAAGCTGCTGAGGTTATTAAATGTTTAATGAAAATGGGAATTATGGCGGCAATTAACCAGTCTATAGATCAAGATACAGCAGTCTTAGTCGTTGAAGAATTAGGTCATAAGCCTGTTATTGCCAAGAGCGATGCAATTGAAGATACAGTTTATGAGGGCTTAGATATCTCTGCGGCAAAAGTTGCCAGAGCCCCAGTTGTAACAATTATGGGACACGTGGATCATGGTAAAACAACTTTACTAGATTACATACGTCGTACTAAAGTTGCAGCAGGCGAAGCGGGTGGTATTACTCAAAACATTGGTGCCTATCATGTTGAAACCAGCAAGGGAGTTATAACCTTTTTAGATACTCCTGGCCATGAAGCTTTCACTGCTATGCGTGCTAGAGGCGCCGAAGCAACAGATATAGTAGTATTAGTTGTTGCGGCAGATGATGGGGTGATGCCACAAACGTTAGAAGCAATACAGCATGCAAAAGCTGGTAAAGTACCTATTGTTGTAGCAATTAACAAAATGGATAAGCCTGACGCTGATCCAGAAAAGATAAAATCTGAGTTGGCAAATCATGAGGTTATTTCAGAAGGATGGGGTGGCGAAGTGATGTTTGTCAATATCTCTGCTAAAACTGGTTTAGGAGTAGATGCCTTATTAGATAGCATTTTACTGCAAGCAGAGGTTTTAGAGTTAAAGGCTAGAGTAGAAGGGCCTGCACAAGGTATAGTGCTTGAAGCACGATTAGATAAAGGACAGGGTCCTGTTGCTGCAGTCTTGGTTCAAGAAGGAACTTTAAAATTAGGAGATATTGTTTTAGCTGGATTGCGCTATGGTCGAGTGCGAGCCATGCTTGATGAGAATGGTCGTGAGATTCAAGAAGCTGGCTCCTCTATTCCTGTAGAAATTGTAGGTATTTCAGAGCCTCCACAAGCTGGAGATAAATTTGCAGTTGTAGCTAGTGAGCGTAAAGCCAAAGAAATAGCTTTATTTAGACTGAGTAAGTTTCGAGAAGAGAAGTTGGCGAAACAACAAACGACTAGCCTTGAAAATTTATTTGAAAAAATGGGTCAGGGTGAAACTCAAATCTTAAAAATTATTTTAAAAGCTAATGTTCAAGGGTCACTAGAAGCTTTGACTGATGCCTTACAAAAAATTTCTACTGATAAAGCCAAAGTTGAAATAATAGCTAAAGGGGTTGGAGGTATTACAGGTTCGGATGCTAATTTGGCATTGGCTTCAGATGCAGTTATTGTGGGTTTTAATGTACGTGCTGATGCTTTAGCTAGACAAATTATTGCTAGTGAAAAAATTGATGTGCACTACCATAGTATTATTTATGATGCGATTGATGAAGTAAAAAAAGCGCTTGAAGGTATATTGAAACCTGAGTACAAAGAAGAAATTATTGGTTTAGCTCAAGTAAGAGAAGTATTCCGTTCTTCAAAACTTGGTGCCATAGCTGGTTGTATGGTTATAGAGGGCATTGTTAAGCGTAATAAACCTATTCGCGTTTTACGTGATAATGTCGTGATTTACGAAGGAGAGCTAGAATCATTGCGTCGTTTTAAAGATGATGTAGGTGAAGTGCGTAAAGGTATAGAATGCGGTATAGGCGTAAAAAATTATAATGATATTAAATCTGGCGATCAAATTGAAGTGTTTGATTCTGTGCGGATTGTTAGTAAACTTTAGGCAGCAGCTGTGAAAACAAATAATCGTATAGTTCGAGTTGCGCAACAAATTCGTATCGAACTTGCTAAAATTATCTCATCTGAAATTAAAGATCCGCGGTTAGGGATTTTGACAGTTACTGATGTAGAGGTAACACGAGACTTTTCTTATGCAAAAGTATACTTTGTAGTAAGGGATAAAAGCCATGCTAAACAAAGTTGCGAAGTGTTAACCAAAGCCGCTGGCTTTTTAAGGCGTTGTTTGGCGCAAGAAATGTTATTACGCCATATTCCTCAGTTAGAGTTTCACTATGATGAATCATTTGAGTATGGTAATCAGATCGATGATTTATTACGAAAAGTGAAAATACAGCCTGAAGAAGATCAAAAGTAGCAAGCTGAGCATATAAATTTAACTCTTAGCTAAATTAAAGTACATGAATAAAGTTCAACGTGAAAAAATTAATGGCGTATTGCTACTTGATAAGCCTGTTGGTATTTCTTCAAGTAAAGCTTGTCTTATTGCTAAAAAATTATTTCATGCTGACAAAGCGGGTCATACAGGTAGTTTGGATGTATTAGCTTCAGGTTTGTTGCCTATTTGTTTCGGTGAAGCAACTAAGTTTTCTCAGGTTCTTTTAGAGGCTGATAAGTGTTACTACACGATAGCAAAATTGGGAGCAAAAACCACAACTGGAGACGCTGAGGGAGAGATAATTGCAACGGGTGATTGTTCTACTCTTAATTTATCATTAATACAAAAAGTTCTGGCTAAATTTCTTGGCGAAACAGAACAAACACCCTCTATGTATTCAGCATTAAAATATCACGGACAGCCGCTTTATAAATTGGCAAGGCAAGGAATAGAAGTTGCTAGGGCCGCAAGAAAAATTATTATTTATGAGATAACTGTTTCGCGTTTTCATCAAGATGAATTAGAGTTATTGGTTCATTGTAGTAAAGGGACTTATATTCGTAATTTAATTGAAGATATAGGAGAAGTATTAGGGTGCTTTGCTTATGTAAAATTTCTAAAGCGTATTAAGACAGGGAGCTTTAGCTTAGAGTATGCGAGTAAAATAGAAAGTTTGAATGCTAGAGCTGAATCAGAGGGTTACCAGGTTTTACAGCAATTATTATTGCCAGTGGATAGCTTGCTGCAATCTTACCCAGTTTTAAGCCTTACTAGGGAAGAGGCGCAAAGAATTGAATTTGGACAAAAAATAACCGTTTCTCAAGGGTTTAGGGGATTAGTAAGACTTTATAGTCCTGAGCGATTTTTAGGCTTAGGTGAGATGGATGAAAATCAGTGTTTAAGAGCAAAGCGCTTAGTTAAATATTACTAAAAAGCAGCTAAAACTACAGTTTCTAGAGTGCAACTGTTGCTTATTTTCATAGCATCTCGTAAAATGGCCGCTCTTTAATCCTTGCTTGACTATCCCTAGAAAATCTATATAGCAGGCTTTATTAACCATAAGGAGCTTTTATGAGACATTATGAAATTGTCATCATGATCCATCCGGATCAAAGTGATCAAGTACCAGCTATGCTGACCCGTTATAATCAATTAATTGAAAAAAATGGTGGCAAGGTTCACCGTCAAGAAGATTGGGGTCGACGCCATTTAACTTATCCAATTAATAAAGTCCATAAAGCACACTACATATTGATTAATATTGAGTGTGATCAAAAAACTTTAGCTGAACTTGAATATTTATTTAGGTTTAATGATGCTGTCATAAGACATATGGTCTTAGTTCAAAATGCAGCTATTACAGAGCCTTCAGCAATGATGAAAGAAAGTGAGCATGATGAAATTTCGGTTCAATAATCGAAAAAATTCAATCTAATATGAACAGTATAATAGGAGAATGAGAATGATATCTCGACGTAAAAAGCTTTGTTATTTTACTGCAAAGAACATTAAACAAGTTGATTATAAAGATATAAATCTTTTGAAAAAATTTATTACTGAAACAGGTAAAATTGTACCTAGTCGTATAACAGGTACGAAAGCTAAATATCAACGTCAATTAGCTGCAGCGATAAAGCAAGCACGTTTTTTGGCATTATTACCTTATTGCGATCAACACAAATAGATATCGTGGGTTAAAGTCAATAATGATTATTCAACGCTTTACACAATTTATATTAAAGCGCCGTTTTAATGCGATTTTAATAGCAATTTTATTTGCTTTAGTGCCTTATTTAAATTGGGTGAGCGGTATTGTTGTTGGCTTAATTACTTTGCGCAAAGGGGTAACAGAAGGTTTTATGATAACGTTATGGGCGGCTCTACCAGGTTTGGTTATACTTTTCCATACTGGTTTATGGGTACCTTTTGTAGCCAATGTGGCTTATGGAACTTTTTTGGTATGGATATTGGCGATTTTGCTGCGACGTACTGCAAATTGGTCATTGGTGCTTTGTCTCACAGCTTTATTAGGAGTGGTGGGAGTATTAGTAATGCATTTGGCGGTAAAAAATGTCTCGGCTTGGTGGTTCCAATACTTTAATTTTTCTTTAACCCAACTTGAGCAAGTAGTTAGTATCCCAGCTTCTGCTGAATCAAATATGACCATTATGTTACAAAAATTGTCGGTTGTGGCAACGGGCTTGCAAATCATGTTTTTTAGTTTAGCAGCAATCATTGTACTATTTATGGCGCGTGGGCTAGAAGATAGATTTTTTAAACCAGGTTGTTTAGCACAGGAAGCCTATCAAATAAGAATGCCAATTTTAGCGAGCTTAGTTTTTATTGGGTGGCTTTTTTTGGGGCGTCAAGAGGCTGGATTTTTTCTTGATGCTTTACCTGTGTTGGTATTACCCTTTATTTTAGCAGGTATTAGTTTAATTCATGCTATTTTGGTAGCAAAAAAACTAGCAAGGGGATGGTTTACTGGTTTTTATATTGTGCTCATTTTTATAGCTTTTTTTATGCCAGCGTTATTATTGATAGTGGTAATGATGGCATTATTTGATAGTTTAATTAATTTTCGTAAACGCTTCTTATTTAATGCTAATAAAATTAGATAAGAGTAAATTGTAGTAGGAGAAAATAATGGAAGTTATATTATTAGAAAGAGTTCATAAGTTAGGTCGTTTGGGCGACAAGGTAGCTGTGAAGCCAGGTTTTGCACGTAATTATTTAATTCCTTATGGAAAAGCCGTCTCTGCGACAGCTGAGAATTTAGTTGCATTTGAAAAGCGCCGTGTTGAACTGGAAAGAAATGCTGCTGAAGCATTGGCTAAGGCAGAGAAAAGAGCTGCAGAACTTAATGAGTTAATGGTAATTATGCAGCGTCGTACAGTGGATGATGAGGGTAAACTTTATGGCTCAGTGGGGGTCCATGATATTGCAGAAGCAGTTAATGCAATGGGCATGGCTCTTGAAAAAAGAGAAATTACTATGCCTTCAGGTCCAATTCGAACATTAGGTGAATATAGTATTGAAATACAGCTTTATAATGATATTACTTCGGTAATTAAATTACAAATTGAAGCTGAAAAATAAATAACTGATGGTAATAAGGATATGCCCATAAAACAGCAGACCGCCGATAAGCAATTAGGTTCTTTAAAGGTGCCTCCTCATTCAAAGGAGGCTGAGCAATCTGTTTTAGGTGGCATTATGTTGGATCAAAATGCTTGGGATAAGATTGCTGATTTAATTTCTGAACAAGATTTCTATCATCGGGAACACCAACTTATCTATAGACAAATGGTTGATTTAGCAAGTAAGCGTCAACCCCTAGATACTTTAACTGTAGCAGAGAATTTAAAAAAGCATGATCATTTAGAAGAAGTGGGTGGCGAGGTTTATCTCTTTGAATTAGCCAATAATACGCCGAGCGCCGCTAATATTATTGCTTATGCAGAAATTATTCGTGAGCGTTCCGTGCTAAGACAGCTTATTACAGTGGCTAGAGATATTGCAGATTATGCTTACAATCCTCAAGGAATGGACAGCGTGCAGTTGTTGGACCAAGCTGAGCGTAAAGTTTTTTCGATTGCGGAACAAACTTCAAAAAGTAGTGGACCAGTTAATATAAAAGCTATTCTAGCTAATACGGTAGATCGAATTGATACCTTATATAATAGCAAAGAGCCTATTACTGGTTTGGCAACCGGGTTTAATGACTTTGATCAATTAACTGCCGGCTTACAAAAATCGGATATGATCATTGTTGCAGGCCGACCTTCTATGGGTAAAACTACTTTTGCTATGAATATAGCAGAACATGCTGCATTAAAAGGCGATAAGCCAGTTTTAGTATTTAGTATGGAGATGCCGGCAGAAGCTTTAGCTATGCGTATGTTATCATCGTTAGGTCGAATAGACCAACATCGATTGCGTACCGGACATTTAACTGATGATGATTGGTCGCGAATTAATTCTGCTATGAGTATGCTATCGCAAGCTTCTTTATACATTGATGATGCAGCAGCGTTAAGTCCTGCTGAAATACGAGCGCGAGCGCGACGTTTGGCAAAAGAACATGGTCAGCTCGGATTAATTTTAATAGACTACTTACAACTGATGCAAATACCAGGGAGATCAGAAAACCGTACCGTAGAAGTTTCTGAAATTTCTCGTTCCTTGAAGGCTTTAGCAAAAGAATTAAATGTGCCAGTTATTGCATTGTCGCAATTAAATCGGGGGTTAGAACAGCGCTCTGATAAACGGCCGGTCATGTCAGATTTACGTGAATCGGGCTCTATTGAGCAGGATGCTGATCTGATTGCATTTATTTATCGTGATGAAGTTTATAATGAAGACAGTCCTAATAAAGGGACTGCTGAAATTATTATTGCAAAGCAACGTAACGGCCCTATTGGTAGAATAACATTGACTTTTTTAGGGCAATTTACACGTTTTGAAAATTACACGCGAGAAACTTTTGCTGGTGGTTTTAATTAAATAAGAGATAATCTATGCCAATTGTAACGATCAATTTGGCAAATTTACTGCATAATGTGGGCGTGGTAAGAAAATACGCGCCACAGAGCAAAATTTTAGCCATGGTCAAAGCAAATGCCTATGGGCATGGTTTAATTCCAATTTCAGAAACTTTGGCTCCTATTGTTGATGCTTTAGGAGTAGCAAGATTAGAAGAAGCTATAATACTTCGAGATCATGGTTTAACAATTCCAATTGTTATTATGAATGGAGTTTGCAATCTTGATGAAATCAAGTTGGCAAGCGAGCTCTATTGTGATTTGGTTATACATACAATGTGGCAGGCTAATTTATTACAGCAAATTAAATTAATTCGTCCAGTTAAAGTTTGGTTGAAAATTAATACAGGTATGAATCGATTAGGCGTATTACCAGAGGAAGTGGTGTCTGCTTATAACCAATTAATTTATTCTGCTAATATTATTAAACCAATTACTTTTATAACCCATCTTTCTGATGCAGATGATGAAGAAAATCCTAAAACAACAAGACAATTAGAGCAGTTGAATCATATTATTAACGGATTAGAGGGTCATAAAAGTATTGCTAATTCTGGTGCTATTGTAGCATTACCTGACACGCATCAAGATTGGGTAAGGCCTGGCATTATGCTCTATGGAGGTTCGCCACTTAAGAGAGTTTCAGCAGCAAAGCTTGATTTAAAACCCGTTATGACATTGTCTTCCTATCTTATTGCTATTAATCAGGTGCTCGCAGGTGAAACCATTGGTTATGGTAGTACCTGGTGTTGTAGCGAGGCAATATCTATGGGAGTTATTGCTTTAGGATATGGTGACGGCTATCCAAGACACGCTGAATCAGGTACCCCTGTACTCATTAATGGTAGAATTTGTCCCTTAGTTGGCAGGGTTTCAATGGATATGATAACTGTTGATTTAACTTCTATTCCGGATGCTCAAGTAGGCGATGCAGTAATACTCTGGGGAGAGGGATTGCCAGCTGAATTGGTGGCTGAAAGAGCGAGTACAGTTACTTATGAGCTATTTACTCATATGGTACCGCGTGTTAAATTAATAAAATATATTAAATAAGCTTACGTAAAATATAGATCAATTAATTAACTTTTCATTTTATATCAATATAATAAAATTCAATTATAGGATTAAATTTTATGACTAAGTCTTCTCAATTATTAAGTGATCGCTTTTTAAAGAAAACTGTATTTATTATTTTAAGTACCTGTTTGTTTTTTCTGCCAGGACTTTGTTTTTCTGAATAAAATTCTTCTCAAAAATCTAATAATACAATTGTATTCTCGCAGTCATTGACTCAAGCTTCTGACTCTACTATTTATAAAAGTCTAACGTGTAATTTTGAAATTAAATTACCAAAAGGTATTTTACTGAATAGAGTAAATGAAAATTATTATTTAATTGGTGATGTGACGGTACAAAGAATTCCAGGGTGTAAAACAATAAAAAATTTACCTAATTGTCAGTTTATGGCTATAGTTCCCTTTAATTCAAACTCTAATATACAAACAGAAAATTTTTATATTTCTGTAGCAAAAATTAAAGATAAAATATCTGCTGACAAAGCAAGTGAAATATTTAATAGACATTTTCAAACAGGTAAACATAAAGTACGAATAGTTAATAGTAGAATTTTTTATCGGGCTTACTTTAATGAGGGGGTGGCAAGTACTATTGAATCAGATACAAGCTATATTGCTATTATTAATCATTATATTTATAAATTAACTCCGCAGGTCTTTTATTTTGATGATCCTGATAATGTATCGTCTGGAGAAGAAGTAGTGGGAGAGGTGTTTGATTCGCTGCGAATTAAAAACATGCTAGCAGAGAAATCAAAAATCTATCCATTTCTTGATAATTTTAAAATAATTAATGATTAGCGCATTAAGCTGGAGAGACTTTTGATATAAAACCAAAAAAATTGGTTGTGCTAAATCTAAATAGTAATTCAGCACAACCAATAATATTTATCTTGGGGCGGGTCTTCTATCCAATAGATAGGCTGTTGGGTCAAAAACTTGAGCGCTTTTGATATGATCCAGTGCTCTGAAAAGTCCTAATGAGCCAGCAAAAATGCCAGATTTGGGTCTAGCAGTGGTAACATGAGGAGAAGAGAAAGCTCTTCTGGTAGGTGATTTACAAACCGATGTTTTAAAAATAGTTGGTAAACCTGGTTTTGTATGAGTTTTTGGCATAGCTTCTACCAAGCTTACTGTATCAGTTGGTAAAGCAGGCGCTCTGTTAGCCAGTTTAGCTTTGATATTTCGATAAGTAGTTTTAATATGCGTAAAGGCTATTGCTTGTTCTTCATTCAGCAAAACAAGGTTTAATAGTTCAATCAATTGATCGGCTTTATTGAAAACCCGCGCATGAAACTCTTTGCGGTGATTATTAATAATGTAGAGGAGCGCATTTAAATAGCTATTAATTATTTTATCTTCCAATTTAATTTTGGTAACAGTATAAGGCAGCAGTTGCCATAATTTTTGTGTTTTTGTTTTTTGTGGTGCAATGAATGAAAGAAGGCATTCATACCATAAGATATTACCTTTTAAGTTAAAAGTATGAATCGTTTGTGGCAGGCTTTGACAAAAGGTTTGTAGTTGTCTTCTATCTAGTTTTTGATCTATGTGAGGAAGCGTTAAACTGAGCAAAGAAGTTTTTGTATCACTTAATGCTGGGCTAAATGGATGAGAAAAGAGCTCTTGCCAGTAACGTATGGTCTTTTCTCCAAAGATCAATGTCGTAATCGTTGTTGGTAAAGATTGGGTAAATGCTAAAATTTGTGGTTCATTCCATTGATAAAGGGTGGTTTGAGAGAAATCTATTGAAGTAATATTGTCAGGAATAGCTTTACAAAAGGCCGTAATTTCTTCTTCACTAAGCTCGTGAATATTAGGAATATCAATAATAAGCGTGGTAGCAGCTTCTGTTTGAGCGGCTGATTCTTGACTGGGAAACTCTGGATATTTAAGCGTTGTAATTAACCGTTTGGGTATGTTTAAAAAATAAGGTAATTGAACACCTTTTGCTCTAATAGGCCTATATAATGATGGAACATGATGAGATAGGCTTAGACTAGCCAGTATCATTGCAATCCTAATATCAGCCTGAGTACTTAATAATCTTAACATAATAGCCCCTTTATTGAATTATTTTTCTAAAAACCGAATTTTTTTATAAAAATTCTCTAATGACAGAATAATACCCCATATTTTCGAATTAAAATACATATTTTTTGAGTTTTTCAGAAAAAATATTTAAAATTTGAATATTTATTCAAAAATAAGATCAGAAAATTTTCAAGCGCTGGTGATAAGCTGACTATACTCCAATTGGATATTGTAGTACTTAATAGCGGTACAAAGTCAGTTTTGCAGGCAAAACTTCTTAGAAAGCCTGTTTTGACTTAGTTTACAATGTCGCATATTTATTAGTGTTAGCAGCTTTGCATTGGTATGGGTATCGATCAAATAATTATTATTTAGTCTTCAAGTTTTATCCTCTACTGTTGAACTTAGCTTAGAAATTTTGAGTATGTTAGTTCAATATCATAAGTGTCGTAATTTAGCAGAATATGAGAGGTATCTTGAAATTGATGATAGATTATTGCCAGAATTATAAGTGCTATAGAAATATTTTTTTCACGAGCAACTTCTTTGATAAAAGAATAAAATTAAAAAATTCAATACACAATATAATATTATTATAGCTTTTTCATTTTAGCTTTAAGATCAGCTTTTTTTCCAAGCAAAAAAGCAATTTCAGTAGTAATAAAAATGGGTGCAATCAATGCTTGAAATAAATTATCAAATAAAGCAGGTTTTTTGCCTTCTAAAAAATGACCTAGAAATTGAATAGCCCAGGCAATAATGAAAACAATAATCATGATTTTAAATCCAAGCCAGTTTGGAGCATTACCGCCGATTAATCGTGCAATAATATTTAAGATAATCAAACCAATAGTGGTGGCAATCGCAAGCTCTTTATCTAGTAAAAAATAATAAACAAAGAGTCCAATGAGTGCGAGCCAGCTAATGCCTAGATGAAACCAACCGTTGACTCCAAAATTAATCCAATTAAATAGAATAAAAATAGGAATGATAGCTAAGGGAACGCCAATAAAGTGGGTGATTTTAGTGCTCATTTTAGTATGATAGCGTTCATAATTACTTAAATGATTGATTAATGCTTGCATAACTGTCTCCCTGTGCTTTTATAAAATAGCCTTTGCTAAGAGCTAACTTACTAGAAAATCAAGCATTTGACAAATTTTTTACAAATTAAAAAAAATAAGTATAATAAATCAAATTTTTTATAATGAGGTGGTTTATATGAAAAAGATAATAACGTTGATTACCCTAATTTGTTTTAGCTTTAGTTTAGTTGCTTGTCAGAATATGACGAAGCAGGATGCAGGCGTGATAGCTGGCGGGGCTTTAGGCGGGCTCGTTGGCTCTCGATTTGGTGGCGGCAATGGTCAGGTCTTAGCAACAGTAGGCGGTGCAATTATTGGGGCTGCAATTGGTGGTTTAATAGGACATAATATGGATCAAACTGATCAATTGGAAATGCAACAAGCACTAGAGAATAATAAAAATAATCAGTCAACAAGTTGGAAGAACCCTAATAACGGTAATACCTATCAAGTAGTTCCAAAACAAACTTATTATGAAAGTAATGGCACGCCTTGTCGCGAGTATTATATGAATGCAACCATCGGTGGCAAACCACAGCAAGTTTGGGGTAAAGCGTGTCGTCAAGCAGATGGCAGTTGGAAAGTTGTTAGCTAATATTTTTGATTCTGGGCTTGTGCCCAGGATTTTTATTCGTTTGAAGAATCATCAGTATTTTTTGTAACAGGCCACTGTAAATGGTATTGGTCAAGAATACTTTGCAAAGATTGAAAACCAGTTCTTCCTTTTTGTTTAAGAGATTGTAATTGTTCTTTGCTAAGCGTAATAATTTGTTTTGTTTTATCTTTAGTAGTAATAAATAGCTGGTTTGACTTTAATGTAATATCTTCAATGATAGAAGAATCATTGTTATTATTAATAGGCGTTGTTTGATTTTGACCTATACTTACTGTTACAGACAAGCTTAAAATTAATAGCATGAGTAATTTTTTCATGAGCTTTTATCCTTTGAATTTGTTTTTCTATTATCTAAAAAATAGTTTTATGAAACAAGTAAATTGATAGTTTATTTATCATTAAACCCGATAGTTAGTTTGATAAGCTGAATCATCATTAAAAATAACAATAAAAACTATCAAAACAGTGAAGCTTAATATTGACAAAATAATGCCCAGCGGTAATTGGCTTGTTTGACGAAACATAGCTGAAATGAAAATAGCAAAACCAGCTCCTAGATTTTGTACTCCTCCTAATAACGCACCTGCTGTACCAGCAAGTTGAGGAAAAGGTTCCAAAGCGCCGCTAGTTGCTGCGGGAAAAACAATCCCTGCAGCAAACATATAAAGAGTAATAGGAATAATTATTGCGTAAATATTTATCCACTGCAATAAACCAGTCAGTAATAAACTGATAGCACCTATAAAAAGTAAAGCAATTCCTAATAACAAGGTTTGTTTTAAAGGCCAGCGCTTAGCAAGAAAACCGGAAATGCTAGAGCCCAACATATAAGCGGGTAAGGGGAGTGTAAACCATAAGCTAGTAATAAATGGCGAAAAGCCTAACACACGGCTAAAAAGAATTCCTCCTACGGCTTCAAAAATGCAGACACCGGAAAAAGTAACCACTAAACAAGTCATATAACCTAAAAATTGGTAGTTTTTAAAAATAGTTAGGTAGTTATTATAGAATCGTTGGCCAGAAAGTTTTGTAGAGTATGCAAATTTGTTAGTTTCAGGAAACAAACTATATTCAGCTATTAAAACACAGATACTAAACAAAATTAAAAAAGCAAAGCAAGCGCGCCATCCCCAAAAGCTAGCAAGAATGCCACCTAATAAAGGGGCGATGAGAGGGGCTACAATTAATGCTACACTGACGTGGCTTGCTGCTCTGTGTAGTTGTGGACCATGATATAAATCTCGCATGACGGTTCTAGCCATGACACCACCACAACCTATGCCACAGCCTTGAATGCAGCTACCAATGAATAATAGTTGAAAAGTTGTAGCCAAGGTAGTTGTGATTGAACCTATTACAAAGATGATTAATCCAACAATAATAATAGGTTTTCTGCCGAAATAATCAGAGAAGGGGCCGTAAATAAATTGCGAAAGTCCATAGGTTAGTAAATAAATGGCCATTATACTTTGAACATGGGTTGCTAAAATTGCAAAAGAATTAGCAATCATGGTCATAGCTGGGACATAGATGGTATTAGTAATTTGTCCGACAGCCGCCAAGCTTACGACTAACAACATAATGCGCAAAAAAGAGAAGTTTTGTTCTAAGTTATTCATTAAGAGGCTCTTTTTTACATATTGATCAAAATATGCGCCATTTTAGCATAGTGCTAGCAAGCGTCAATTTAAATTTCGTGCAAGCTTAGAATAGAGTATGATAATTTTTTATAGTTTACATAGACTTATAAAGAGAGGGCAATGATTAAAGAAAAAATTATTTTTAATTGTAATGCTTGTGGTGCGCAATTTCCTAAATGGATGGGGCAATGTACAGAATGTAATGCTTGGAATTCATTAACTGAAGAAACATTATTTAAAACCAATAAGAACTTAAAATTTCAAAATTATGCAGGTGCAGTGAGTTATGTTCATGAAATATCCCGAGTTGAGTTGCAGGAACAAACCAGACTGTCAACCGGGATTAGTGAATTTAATCGAGTCTTAGGGGGTGGCGTGGTCGCTGGCTCGGTCATTCTAATTGGCGGTGACCCGGGTATTGGTAAATCTACTTTGCTGTTACAGGTTATGGCTAGTTTATCAAAGTTTACCAAAGTACTTTATGTAACTGGAGAGGAATCTTTACAGCAAGTTGCGCTAAGAGCTAAACGTTTGCATTTGTTAGACCAGACCATACAGCTTTTAGCAGAAATTCAAACCGAAAAAATTATTAAAGCAGCAGAAGATAATAAACCCGCAGTGTTGGTTATAGATTCTATTCAAACCATTTGTACGGAAATGATCTCTTCTGCTCCAGGTTCAGTTAGTCAACTGCGTGAAAGTACAGCACAATTAGTGCGTTTTGCCAAAGCAACTAATACTGTAATTTTTTTAGTGGGACATGTAACTAAAGAAGGTGCTATTGCTGGGCCAAGAGTATTAGAGCATATGGTTGATACGGTACTTTATTTTGAAGGTGAAACAGGTAGTCGTTTTCGAGTTATTCGAGCCGTCAAAAATCGTTTTGGAGCAGTTAATGAGTTAGGTGTTTTTGCCATGACTGAAAAAGGATTACGTGAAGTGAATAATCCTTCTGCTATTTTTATGACTCAGTCTGAAGCTGCTGTTGCAGGTAGTATCATTACTGCAGCATGGGAGGGCAGTAGACCTTTATTGGTAGAGGTGCAATCTTTAGTGGACACCAGTCATTTAGGAAATCCAAGACGTGTATCAGTGGGGTTAGAAACTAATCGCTTAGCTATGCTATTAGCGGTATTACATAGACATGCTGGCATTGTAACTTACGATCAGGATGTCTTTCTGAATGTAGTAGGCGGTATGCGAGTTTTAGAAACTTCTGCTGATTTAGCAACGCTTTTTGCTATTGTGTCTAGCTTAAAAAATAAAATTCTTCCTAGAAACTTATTGGTTTTTGGAGAAGTGGGATTGGGAGGAGAAATTCGGCCGGTTCCCAATGGTCAAGAACGTATTCGTGAGGCTGCAAAGCACGGTTTTAAGCATGCAATTATTCCTAAAGCTAATGCACCTACTCAGATTATGGCTGATATTTCTATTCATGCAGTAAGTAAACTTGATGAAGCATTAAGCTTGAGTCAGTTTGAATAATAAATATTAAAAAGCCTTCAGAAGCAATGGTTCATAGATAGATAATTTAAAAATATTCTGTATAGGATTAATGTGGTTTTAAGAAAGTAGCCTTTATTATTTTTAATCTTTAGAATCTGTTTTTTTATAATAAGTCTTTAATAATGGATTTCTTTATAGCTTACTGCTTGCAAATTGTACAAAAAATAGTATTGTATGTTTTGAGCTGGCTAAGCAATCGCTGGATTGAAAAATCGAGAGGAAAGTCCGGGCTCCCTAGGGTAGAGTGCCAGGTAACGCCTGGGAGGTGAGAGCCTACGGAAAGTGCCACAGAAAATATACCGCCAGGCTACTCTGTAGCAAGGTAAGGGTGAAAAGGTATGGTAAGAGCATACCGCATGGCTGGTAACAGGCATGGCAGGGCAAACCCCGCTTGGAGCAAGACGAATAGGAATCAAAGCAAGCGTTTGCTTGCCAGGTGTTACCCGCACCTTTGATTCGGGTAAGTTGCTTGAGCTATTTGGTGACAAATAGCCTAGAGGAATGATTGCTCACGACAGAACCCGGCTTATCGGCCAGCTCAAATTAGGTTAAATAATGATCATTTAATAAGTTATCATAAACTTTACGTTTTTAAAAATTTTGAATTACCAGTTTGCTTAAGATTATTTTAAGTTTTCAAGCGTATCGTTTTTTTATTAGGATAATTTTAAAGTTAGGGTGGTGCACATGTTAGCTTTTAATAATCCGTCTCTTATGCAATTTTTGCCATTAGTTTCAAGATTTAATTTGGTCACTGACCAGCCGATTGATTTTTTAAAGTTGACTTTACCAGATCTAGAACGGCTGTTATGTTTTAATCAAGAAATAGCAAGGCAGTCTGCTATTGAAAGCCAGGTCGCAAAAGAACGCTTAATTATCACTATAGGCGCTGCAGCAGAGAGTGAAAAAGCTACTATTCTTGCTAACCCTAGATTTTTTAGACAATTCTATGAAAAATTTATCAGAAGATGTCCTTTATCGGTTGAAGTATTGCAAGACTTTATTGCGGATATAAAATGTTTAGAGTGCTTATTAGGAAGTAGTGAGCTTGTTGCAGAATTGGTACAAAAACCTAAATTTAAACAAGCAGTCAATGATTTAATTGCAAGATTATCAGAAGAAAATAACTTATCAGAGCTCATTAAGGTACTGCAAGCACTAGAAGATTTAAATAAGAATTTAGAAGAGGAATCTAGGGTTTTTTTAATATTTGAAAATGATCTTATTAACCGCTATCAACAGCTTTTGGTCCAATTGAATAATCTATATGGCCATGATCCTAGATTGTTAGCAAAAAAAATAGGTCTTTTACCTTTAACCGATGATTTAATTTTTAATTTAGTTGTTAATTTTATTAAGGCAAGACCTCTGTTTGAAATGATGATTGTTGCTAAAATACTTGATGTTTCATTATTAGATTCAGCAAAAAAAACTGTTTTACAGCAATTGCAAGTTGGATATGAAGCTGACAATGATTATTTCAATGAGCCAGAAGAAAAAAGACAGCTCGATTTAATTGAAGAGTTTACCTCTGTTTTATTACGAGATATAAATTATTATGTTTTAAAATTAATCCAAGCAATCAATAGTTCTTATCAAAGAGAGGTTGTTAAACTTGACTTAGAAGGCGAGTTAATTTGGTTGGCAGAGCAGACTCCTGCCACCTTTACTATCTGGAAAAATAAAGTAATAGCTCTAAAACAGCGCTGTGAAGGTTTGTCATCAAGAGTCACTATTTTAGAACAAGGTATTGCACAACTTAAACAGCTTTTGTTACAGTTGCCTCCTGTTTCTCCTTATTCCAGGGGAGAGGTAATGACAGTACATTTGCAAGAAGTACAAAATTTAATTTCAAGATTTGAAGATTCTGTTAAAGCTTTTTATTTAAAAGACAAACACCCTGTGTGTTTACATTTACAAAGAAACTTAGCATTGGTTAAAGCTGACGCATATATAGCATTAATTAGTGATGCAAAGGTTGCATCAAGAGCAAAAAAGAAGGCAATTAGTCAGGTTCTCTCCGCAGTTAAAAAACATTGTATGGCAGTAAACGATAGTTGCCTTAAAGAAATGATAGATTATTTGCTATTAGACCCGTCAACTGTTCAAGCACCTAAAGATAGAGAGTTATATATACAGATTCTAGAGGTTGCGCCTGCAAGTGAAGTAGAAAGAATTGTTAAATATATTAATAATTCTGCACACCATATTACTTTAACGTCTGCTCAAATAGTAAAAATTATTAAAGTCTTGTTAAAAAGCGAGTCGTTTTCATCAGATTTAGCAGTTTGTTGTGATAATTATTTTTTTGACATTATAAAAGGTTCGCATCCTGTTAATGTAAATATATTAATAGAGTTAGTAAAGGTTGATGTTAAAGGCAGGTATCTAGAAAAAATCTTTGATTTTATTCGTGATAATTTTTATAGGTTAAATTTAAGCGCAAAAGAAACTCAAAACTTGATATTAGCTTTAGCGCAATTAAGAGAAAGTTCACCTAGTGCTATTCAAAACAAAATTGATAAGCTGGCTAATAGAATTTGTGCGTCTGTTTGGGGTCGAGGATTTAGAGTGCTTCGAAATAAGCTGCGTGAAATCAATTATCTTGAATTTGTTCTATCCGATTTTTCTGTATTTAAAATGTTTGCTAGTCAAAATGGCTGGCAACAAAGTAAAGGAAATAGACGAGAGATTATTGCCAGCTTAAATAAGATTTTGGCAGATTATTCTAAACATAGAACTCTTCATGACTATCAATTATTGGTGCAATTTATCAAGTTTTCTAAATCAGAGGAAGTTACTCTTATAGCAGAGCTTCAAGCGTTATCAGCAGCTGAAGAAAAAATATTTTTTGCTGAAATGAAAAGAAAGTTGTTTTCTTTACTTGATAACCAACAGCTTTCATTACAATCTCTACAGCAAGTAAGTAGTTTATTAGAAGAATATGAAGCCTTAACAAACTCTGATTTAAACGATGATTTTTCTGCGATGATTGCTTGTTATGAATCTGAGTATAAAGATCCTAGAGAATTACTCTGTACCAATTATTTAGGATATTTGCATAGACTTTGGACTATAGGTAATTTTAAACTAAAGGCAACTATTAATGAGTGTTTATTGAAAATTAGAGGACTGGCACTAGCTAGTACAGAAGAGGAGAAAGAAGCTTTAGTTTTACAACTGCTGTCATTAAAAACTAGTAACCCTTCTTTCTATTATCAAATTATAATCATGAATCCATTGTTTAATTTTATTTCGGCTAGGAATAATAATTTACTGTTGGCAAGTTTAAATAATAGAACGAATCCAGAAATAAATAATCACCCTGAATTGTTAGAAAGAATAAATCGCCATACTTTTTTGCAAGAAAAGATTGCAAGAAGTGCAAGAGTTTCTCAAGAGTTAGAAACTAATGTTCATTGTCGCAGTTACCTTGAAGAAGCTTCTGCATGGCGAGGAGAAGTGGATAAACTTTATGATTTAGTGTTAAAAACTAAAGAAATGATTCGCCTCTATGGTGGTAGAAAAGTAAAAGACTGGGTGTTTGAAGTTCAATTTAGAGCAAGAATCTCACCTAGGACTTATAACGATTTTTTAATGTTGCATATGCTTGTTAATGAATATAGAGGTGAGCTTGGCATCTTAGATGCTAATTTATGTGAATCCATTACTAGCACAGTTTTGGTGAGTGAAATTGAAAGTGTGGTTCAATTAATAGAACGTGAAACAGCTGATCCGAGTAGTTGTTATGAAGAGCTAAAAGAAATTATTGTTAAAGATCCGGGAATGCTTCAAGCCTATGAGCTTGAAACGAAGCTTTGTGAAATACTTTATAATTCACTGAGAGCGGCTTCTGTCAATAACCCCCTCAATTGGTTGACTGATGAACTTCTCGATTTACAAACAAAAACCACGGGATTTATTAGAGTATTTATTAATCACTGGTTAGAGAAAGATTTACTTGCTGTTGTTGATGACAAAGCTCAAGAAAGCTATGAATTAATTAGTTTATCTTCAGATTCAGGATTTTTCTATACCTTGAGCTTAACTGCGGCTGAAATTAGCGATGTCGAAGTGGATGAAGATACTCAGGAACCAGTAAGTACCCCTGAATATTTGCATTCTCTTACTCACGGTTATAAACATGCAGCTATCAAATATAGCCAATTAGAAGAAGCTGTTACCCAGGCTAGAGAAGCTTCAAGACAAGAAGAGGAGAGAATTGCAGCTGCAGAAGCATCTGGTTCAATGACTGACAGACAAGCAATGCGAGCAAGAGGTAGAATGCGAATTGATGAAAGTGAGGCTGTGGCTAGAAAAATAAAAAGACGTTTAGATAATTCTACCAATCGAGTTGTTGCTGGCGTAGATGAATATTGGACAAGAAGTGAAGGTGTTAATTGGTTTTGGGATCGTGAAGCAGGTGATAGTGTTTTTGCAGAGGATTTTTTTGCTGAAGGTAGAGCAGGTAGTGCTATTACTGCAGCAATGTTAAGAACCAGTGAGGCGGAGGTGTTAAGAAGAAGAGCGCATTTTCATGAGGAACTTGCTAAACGGACTACTGACGAAGGTCAAAGAGTTATTCTAAGAGCCGGACAAGATAATTTATTAGAGTATGGACATCGCAACAGTTATGTAGGAGCAGTAATGGGCGCTTTAGATGTTCATGATGTTGAGCATCCAGTTTTTTATTATGTTAATTCAGCGGCTGTTTCCCACGTCTTAAAAATAGGGGGAGAGTTTTATGACCAAGTTGTTGCACGAGGAATTGAATACAAAAAAGTTAATCCTAGAACAGGGGAGATGGAGACTTTTGGGATAATCAATATTAAATCCTCGGTTTTACTTTCTCGAGGCAAGGTGAGTTGTCAGGCTTTTCATGCCGAGTCTAATAATATGCAAACCTATTTTAATATGCTAAAAGCAAGCAATTTACTTAATAAAGAAGCTCTACTAGTACATTTTGAACAAGTAGTAAGGGAGTACAAAAAAGTAAGTAGAGAAGAAGCTGAAATTGAAGCTGTTGATAATGTCTTACTAGTTTTACAGGATGAAAATGAAATCTCCTTAAATAATATTCATTCGCCTGCAGCATTTGCTATGTATAAGGAAGCAGTTTCAATACAGCGAGTTGTTAAATTAATAAATTTGTTGGCTAGTTTTGGGGAAGAGTATGTAGAGATATTTAGAGTAGAAGGATTTGAAGGTTTGTTTAGAAAGCTTCAAACGGAAAATAAACTACTTACTTTTGAAGCAATGGATCTATTACTATTAGTTGGGTCACCTGCAATTCCTATGCAAATTTTTCTTAACACCTTGAGTAAACGGGTAGTGTTAGAACAAGGACCTATTCTTGCTTATCTTGATGGTGTAATAGAAGGTTTTAAAAGAAGTTGTAATAATAGGCAAGAAAGAGAGTTAGCAGATAGCCTAATGGCAGCCTTACAAGGTAATACAGAATTAATTTGCCCTTTTAGTTCAGAGGTGGGCATTTTGTTATATCAGCAAATTCTTTTGTTTCAACAGGCCATGTATTTTATAGTCTTACTACAATCATTGCAGGCAAGTTATTTAGAAAGATTTATAGCAGAAGGATTTGAAGGTTTGTTTGCACAGTTTAAGGCTGATAATGTTGTGTTGACAGACGATATGGTAAATCTACTTAGGATTGTTGGCGCCTCTAGTTTACCGGTTGAATTAATAGAAACAGAGACAGAAGGTTTGTCCACGATGTCTCGGCCCTCTAGTAGGCAATCAAGAGTCAGTCATTTAACAATTAATGCGTTGGTTTCACCGCAAGCCATGCCTTTAATGACGGGCGCCGTATCTGCTGAACCATCTTTATTAAGTGCTAGGCGCCAGCCAGTTTCAGCTGTTGGGCAAGGATTTTTTGGATCTCCTGCACATTCAGCTATGCCATCTCCATCAGTTAACAGAGGTATTGCTATTGATGTAACCGTCGCTGCAGCAGAAGGGCCTATTGCAGAAGGTAGTGCTTCACCTTTGTCTTCAGCTTAAATAATAAATAGACAACTATATAGAGATTTTAATACAGCCATTAAAAAATGCACTGTTTTGTGCTAAAGCGAGATCTTTATATTTTTTAAAATATTTTTGTAGAGAAGCATCATGCAGTATGGCGTTAATAGGTTCAATTTTATGATTGCCTAGACTATGGGGATGAAAGTAAGTAAAAGAAGGTTGGGGAAGGAAATCTATATTTTTTTGTTGGATAAGTTCTATGATATTGCTAATTATACGAATTTCATCCATCAATCTGGAAACAGATTTAGTAGGTAAAAAAGATTCAAAATAATTTGGATAGTTTAAAGAATAGTAAACTGGAATATCTTTAGTGATATGACAAGGATGCATTAATAAAGGTGCATAATCCTTTAATCGATAGATGTTTGTATAAGCATCTTGAATTAATTTAATAGGAGCTATTTCATTATTGTTATCTATTGCAAAAATCATACCAGGAAAAACACTTTCTGCAATCATATACAGTTGTTTTAAATGACTGCTTAATTTAGGCTGTAAATAAATATTTTGATTACTAATAGTGTTTAAAACCTTTTCCCAAACCATATTTAATTCAAATTGTCTACGACAGTTATAAGATTGATGCCAAGCTAGTTTAAGAAAATAATTTTGTAGATTAATGAAGGCTGGGTTGTTTCTTTTAATTAACCATTGTTCTGTAAGATAAAGAATGGAGCAATGCCATTTATTATTAGTTTCAATATTAGCAGCGATTGTAGCAAACAAATCACGATGTTGTCTGGAATGTGCTGGAGGTGGTAAAGCAATGTGTAAAGCTTTTTTTAGCCGATTATGAGCAATGCTATCAGAAATTTTTGGTAGCATGAAGATAGAGCGAGCTCCAGAGGAAATATTAGCTAATTGGGTAGAATCTTTAGCGATAGGTTGATCGAAAAGCTCCCAGGCGCCTAATATAGCACCTTGATACCAGAGTTTATCAGATACGACACGCTGCGGAGTCTCATAATAAACTTCAACTGATTTATTAAGCACTATGCCAACTGGAATTTTTGCATAGTTAAGGAATTGCTTTGATAACTTTGCAAAATGAGTATGGTTTGAAGGTAGAATCTCTTGTTGGTCAGGAAGATAAAGCTGCCCCATCTTCACAATGTCTTTGCCAAAGGGATAATGAGCAACTATTAGGCTATCAGAAGTGCCTGGGTCAAGCTCTTCCAGTAATTTTGCGAATTCAGAGTTTACGGCATAAACTTGAAATTTTATTTTATTCCATGAGGTGAACTCTAAGGATTCATTCATGATATTAGTAGTATTTATCATTTTTCTAAGTATTGTTTAACCACTAAAGACGTTTGGGATAAATATTACCACTACGCTGGGATAGAGACAAGGTGGCTTGTTGGGGAAAATCTAAATAAGTTTCTTTTACTAACCTTTTGATTTTTGCGGCATATTGTCTGTTTAGGGTAGTTGAAATTTTAATATCACCATTGTAATAAGGATCTGAATAGATAGTACAAAGGGGGTTTCTAGATAAAAAAGTATTAAACAAGATAGCTCGAGGCCAAACAAGTTCCTCTAAAATCTGTCTTTCAGTTGTTGTAACTGGCATAAAAACAGGGGAAGGCATTTGAATTGTTTCAGAAAGATTTTCTACTCTTAATTGCTCAAATAAATCAATTAACAGTTTTGTCTGATGTTGGTTTAAAGGTGGTAAACCAATTAATATAGTATTTGCTAAAGCATTACATATAATGAATATTTGAAATAATCGGTTTCTTTTAGTTTTGTTTAATTCAAAATCTTTAATTTCGGGCAGAGCAGAATCTTTTGTTGCCAGCGCTCCAAAAAGAGCAGTGATATAATTAGCATAATGATCTAATAAAGTATATCGAGGTTTTAAAGGAATTAATTGAATTAGCATAGTATTTATTTTAAATAATGAATCTGTAGCAGTTAAACGTGAATAGTTTCCATCTTTATAAGTTCCAATAAATTTTAAACGAGAATAAAAGATAGGATATTTAACTCTTAATAGATTTAAAACGATTCCTTTAAAGATCACTGTAAAGGATTCTATTTCTGCTAAGGTGTATTTTGTTGCATTATAACCAATAGCAGGATAATGTCGTTTTGGCCATAAAGGAATGGACGTCAATACTTCAAAACCGTAAGGCATGATAATTTGAGTTTTGACCCCAGTTATTCTGGATGTTTCTTTATTGGCCTGTTCAACAATTTTTCTTGCTAAGACAAAATCAAAGGCGATAAGAGAGTCGGGGGTGGTAGCAAGATTCAAAGATCTTGAAAAAAAGCACCAGTAGTTTCTACTTAAACTGATTGAAGGTAGTTTTCGGTATATCATGTTTAGAAAAAAGACGGATGAAATTTGTACTTATTGTTTACAGGATTGTTATGAAAGATTATCTGTCTATAAGTTCCTTATAATGAAATAATTAATTTTTAATAAATTATCAATAAGGGAGTAATAAGTATTCTTTTATAGAAAACAGACCCTTATTTCAAACAAATCTGTAAAAGATTTTATCAAAACACTATTATATCAAAATTAATAACTAATACAATATTTACATGTAAAAGATACATGTTAATATTTACCAAATAAAGATAATTAAAAGGGTGCCGACAGTGAAAATTACCGCCGACGATTCGAGTAGTGTTCAAGACCAATTTATTGAAAATTTAATTAAAGCCAATGAAACAGTCTCTCTTTTTTTAAAATCAGGCGTACAATTAAAAGGAGTAATCGTTGGGTATGATCCGCTTACTATCACTTTAAGTTATAATAATAATCTACAGTTAGTCTATAAACATGCTATAGCAACTATCTGTCCTCATATTAAAGACTAACTTTTGATAAATAAAGCTAGTAAAAATTTTATAAATGGTCTACACTAATCGGCCAATTTACATGATCTGTCTCTTTTTTGGTATATAGATTTTGTAAATAAGTACAGGTATTAAACTCATGAACATTACAACTCTGATAGCAAAGTGAATTTATATATTCATTTATCTTAACCTATTGCTATTTAGCTTAGCTGAAATAAATTATTAATGATCCAAGAGAGTTGTAACCATGGCCGCACTAGACTTTAAATTTATAAAAACAGAAATTAAGAAGAATCTGGCAGTCAGTATGCCGCTGATAGCCGCACAATTAATTTATGCTTTTAGCGGTTTTCTTGGCACAGCAATGATTGCTCATTTAGGTAAGAATGAATTAGCTGCTAGCGTCTTGGTTAACATGCTTTGGGCAACCTTATCAACTATCTTTTTTGGTATTATCAATGCGGTCAGTATCTTAGTTTCTCATCAATATGGTGCTAAAAATGATAAAGCTATTTGTGAGATTATGGGGCAAGCTTATTTATTAGGAATTGTATTAACACTATTAATCTTATTGGCATTATTTTCTATGCCCCTCTTTTTACGTTTAAGTCACCAATCACCAGAAGTATTAACATTAGCTTCTTTTTATATGAAATCGCTTATGTTTACAGTACCTGGATTAGTTATGGTGGTTATAACTGAACAATTCTTGGTTGGAGTGGGTAGATCAAAACTAGTTTTACAAGTTAGTTTTATGGTTGTTCCTTTAGAGATTATTATGTTGTATCTCTTAATTTTTGGAAAACTCGGCCTGCCAGTCTTTGGTATTGCGGGAATTGGTTATGGATTTGCAATATCTTATACTCTTACGGCAATAGGATTAATGATTTATTTATTTCGTGCCAACTATTATAAAAAATATAAAATATTTTCAGCTATTAATCGAATTAACTGGCTGTATATAAAAGAATTGATCAGAGTAGGTTTACCTATGGGATTTATGCAAGTAGTTGAAGTGGGTACTTTTGCAATGATTACTTTTTGGGTGGCACAATTTGGTACAATAATTTTAGCTGCTCATCAAATTACCTTGCAGTTTTTAGCACTAGCAATCACTATGGTCTTTGCTATGTCACAAGCGGTGACGGTTCGAGTTGGGCATGCAGTAGGGCAGTTAGATAAAAATAATGTAGTTAATTCAATTATTACCGGGTTATTGATTAATTTCTTTTTTGCATGTTTTATTGCCATTATATTTTGTTTGCTTCCTAAATTATTATTAAGTTTAGATTTAAATACCGCAGCTGCGGATAACCAGCTATTAGTCACTGAAGCAATTCAATTATTTAAAGTTGCTAGCGTGCTTTTATTATTTGATAATTTTAGGATTATAGGATTTGGTGCTTTAAGAGGACTCAAAGATACAAAATTTCCACTTTATTCTTCTTTAGCTGGATTTTGCTTTATTGGTTTAAGTACTGCTTATTACTTTGCTTTTATACTTAAATTGAGTGGTGTAAGCATTTGGTGGGGGATAACCTTGGGTATTGCTAGTAGTGCTATTATGATTATGTTTAGATTACGTTATTTATTACGTAAAATTGATTTAGTAAAAATTCTCGAATTATCAAAAAAATAGATGCTAGATTTAAATTTCTTGGCAGTTGTTAAAAAATTAGCGATAATTAGTGAAAATTATTTCAGAGAGTAATTTCTATGCTATTTGTTATGTTATCCAAGTATCATTATTGGGCCTATCAACAGCTTTATAGTGTGATAGAGCAGGTTGATGATGAAAATTATCATAAAGAGAATGGTTTGTTTTTTAATAGCATACATGGAACACTGAATCATTTATTGTTAGTAGATCGTTTGTGGTACTCAAGATTTAATCATCAGCCTTGTAAAATAACAGACCTTGGATTAATTATCATTAAAGATCGCAATGAATTAAAGCAAGCCATTTTTGCCCAAGTTGATCTTTGGATTGAGTTTACAAAAAAAGCCGCAAATGGAATAGCGCCAGCAACTCTCACCTACCATGATACCAAAGGAATTTTTAAAGTGGCGGATTATCAACAAACTTTATGCCATGCGTTTAATCATGGTACCCATCATCGTGGCCAAATATCTGTAGCATTAACCCAGTTAGGTAAACTAGCGCCTGAAATGGATTTGATTTATTTTAAAAACACTTAAAATATTAATAATTCACTAAACAATTTAATTGCATAGCTAAATAATCAAAACGGTCTACATTCTAGTACTGGAGGAGGATCTTTTAAACTTACAATCAATTCATGTAAATAACTTTTAAGTTTATTTCGGTTTGTCAAATTTAATTCTTCTATAGTAGTAGATAAATAATAAGCCAGACAGTAAGCAAAAGCATGTTTAGGTAAATTTAATGAGCTGAGGGTCTCTAATTTAGAGATCAGGTTTTGGTAAGGGTTATAGGCCCAAAATCCCAAACGAAAATCTGGCATGGTAGTAATATCTGATAATTCTCTATGTACCTGTGAGCAAAATTCTTCAGGGCTAAGTAATTCTAGTAAAAAATAATAATCAGGATTAATTACAGACTTTGTATCAATACCTAATGAAGCCAAAAGGAGATTTTTCTCAAACCAAGGCAGTTTTTCTGTAAGCTGATAAACAGCAACAAGAAAATCACTTTTATTAGTAAGAGCTAATTGCATAAAATTAGCAATTGCCAAGAATGAAGCACTCTCTTTTTCAAAATTATCTTTAAAAACTGAAATAGCGCCTCTAACGGCAATTAATAACTCAACAAAATCATCTGTAGTTGAATACTTGTAGAACTCTACCAGAGGTTTTAAGTTAGAATTTCTTGTTAATCTAGCTGAGATGATGGCATCGATGCTAATAGAAGAAAAAGTTTCTAAAATAGCTGCTGGGCAAGCTTCTAATTCATCTGGGAGAGCCGAGAGTGTAACATAAGAATTCCTAGCAAGTAGTAAAGTATAAGTAATATCTTCAAATTGAGTATTAGTTTGTTGATCTATTAATTGGTCGTAAAGAAAAAAATGATGGTGAGCAAGATTAATTAAAAGAGTTAAAGTTTCATCAGTTAGCAAGTGAAAAATATTAGAAAACTCAGTTTTAGTAGCTAATTCAGCCTTGATACTAGCTATATCATGAGTAAGAAGTTCTCTCCAAGGTAGGCTTATAAATACATGGATTAAATTATGTAATATGGTTTTAAGTTCAAGACCAAGCGCACTAAAGAAATCATCAGGCAGTCGATCAATTTTTGGAGAAAATTCTGGGAAAAGCATTATTAACATAGGTTTAAGTTGGCTAGGATCTAACAGTTGTATTAAATTAAAAATAGAGCTTTCATATAACGTTGTAATTAAATTTAAAGTTTCTCTTACTGAAACTAAAAGCGAATCTATTGTGATACCATCAAAATATGAAGCTTCATAGCGTAATCGCCGTTCCCTTATCGGATTGCTTCGAAGATTAATGGAATAAGGATTATTTTTTATTAAATTTTGTTCTGCTACCGCATATTGTACAATTGAATAAATAAAATCATAAGAATAGCCTGTTGCATAAATATATAAACAATAAAATAATGAAAATAGATCTTGAGTAAAATGAGCGAGTGGTGCATCTTTAGATTCACAAAAAGTTCTATTTGCCGTCCAATAATAGCAATCCTCAGTAATGACAGTTGCGAATTTATTGCTACGATAACTATGCTGAAAGTCAATGAAATTAATTTCATACTCACCAGCTTCATTTTTAAAGATCATAATATTTTCTAATTTTAAATCACCATGAATATAACTCTTTTGGTGGAGCTCTTTTAATTTATTTAAAATGGCAATAAGAATTTTTAATCTTTCAATAATATTTGGATTTTGGGTAGAAAAATACTGTTGTAGATTAACGCCTTTAATGCGCGACATTATAAAAAAATACATCAAGTTATCTTGATCTAAAGCTTTAAAATGTAGAGCGGTAGAAAAGCGATATAATCTAGTAAATATTAAAGCTTCTATTATTATATGAATTTCAAGATCTTTTTTAACCACGCCTTGCTTAAGAACAATATCGGGTATTAAATCAGAAGAATGTAAAGAAAAGATAGATCCCCAGGCACCTTCACCTAAACTAGGTCCAATTGTTAAAGGTATAGATGTGCCAGAATGTAAAGTAGGAGGAGGGGATAAAATAGCGCAAGGAATATTTAAAAAAGATCCACCTTTTAACTGTAAACGATAATTGATAATGACTTCAGACATACAAGGTATATTAACTCTTATTAAAAAGCTAATTATAATAAAATAATATTAAATTAAGCTTAAGATATCATAAATATTTTTTGCTCGTTCTTTGTTAGAATGGGGAGGGTAAAAAATTTACGGGCTTGGATAAAAAAATGTTACTTCATGTTTATTATGAAATAAATGTAATACCTTACTGTTGTGAATAGCTTGAAATAATTGTATTGATTCGAAGTCGGTTTTGCCTTGTAACTTTATAGTAATAATAAACTGTGTAACTTTGCCGCTTTCTAGCCAAGGTATTAACCATTGATATAAGCGTTTTGGATAACAAGCAATATCAGCTACTAACCAATCAATGCTGTCAAAATCTTGTGGTTTCAAACTAAAAGCAGAGGTTAATTTGGTAGTGACGCCTGATAGTTTAGCAATGTTTTCTGCTAAAGGTGCTTTATCAATAGCTAGTACTTTTACACCAAGCTGTTGTAATACATAGGTCCACCCACCTGGAGAAGCTCCTAAATCTAATGCAAATTCATTTGCTTTGGGGTAACGATTTAAAATAGCCAAGGCTTCCCAAAGTTTTAAATAGGCACGATTAGGAGGATTGATTTTATCTTCTTTAAAGGAATAACACCCGTTAGGTACTAGTTTACTGCGTTTGGTTGCATAAATTAAATTAGTAGGTGTTAGTAAAGTAAAGACGCCCAATGAAGGAATGGATGGACAGGGAAAAGATAAGTTTTTTAAATTTTTGTAATAAGGAAAATTTTCCGCGATTAATAAAGTTCTTCTTGCATAAAGTTCTGGATAAGGATACCAATAAGATTGCAAAGCTTTAAGCTTTTTTACAGCATCATTAATCGAATCAATTGGCAAAAGCTGAGGATTTTTCCAGATATCTAAAGCAAAAACAGGCTCTTGGTCTTTTTTGGCAATAAAAAGATTGTTTATGATGGTTTGTATATCTTTTAATTCATGTTGCAATTCATACTGAAAGCTTGGTTTGGCTAAATAAATGGCGTGTTTATCCCAATTGACACGCTGAATTAATTTTGCTGATTCATCATCTTTCATTTTGATGTAGGGATAAATGAGACCAGGCGAGTAACGGATAGTTTGCCTTGGGTATCAAACCTAAATTGAGTGTTAGCAATGCCAATAACCGGGCAGGCTAGACAGCCATTGGTAATACGCAGTGAAACATTAAAGTTTTGTGAGCCATCTTTATTGACATGGGGAACTGGAACGCCAGAGCTAGTAATCATAAAATTACTTTTTACATATTTTTTTGCTAAAGTTGAATCCAAATTGCGAGGATCTACTGCGGTATCAATAAGATTATTTTGAGGGGTTAATAAATAATATTTATATTGGCCGTCAGCAAAAAATTGCACAGTAATAACTTGGATATTATTAATTTTATTAACACTAATAGCATCAGGTGTGGTATTTAACTGATTAGCTAAGGTGTTTAATTGTTGGCAAATGGGATTTTTACTAACTACTTGTTGAATACAGCTGGGTTGATAGAAAGCACCTTGTTTAGGACAATTTTTTAATAAAGCACTACATTGTTGATAATTAGCGAAATTTAAAGTAGTTCCTAAAACAGCGATGGGCATTACTATTAATAAAGAAAGAGTGGTTTTTTGTTGCATAATAGACACCTTTTTCTATGTAAAACTTGACTCATTAAGTAAAGAGATTAATTATACCTAGTTACAGAGTTTAAATATAGGGATAGACTTAAGGATGAGAAATTTAATCAAATTTATAGCAAAGAGCAGAAAGCAAATTAGTTTATTGCTAGGTATTGGTTTGTTAATTGGTTTTTCAGTGGTAGGAGCTGCCAATCAGCCAGTAAGTTCGGATCAATATATTACTTTAAATATCATTAAAAAAATGATTACTGTTGATGGTAAGCAAGCAACAGTTTATCAAATACAGCAACCTAATGGGACTTTAGGTTACGAGGGAGTTTTAGGCCAACGATTTAATGTCATAGTGGTTAATAAAACTAGTGAACCAACGATTTTGCATTGGCATGGCTTAATTGTGCCCAATAACCAAGATGGTGTACCTTATCTTACCCAAAAACCCATTATGCCAGGTCAATCGTTTACCTATAGCTTTCCTTTACGTCAATCAGGAACCTATTGGATGCATGGTCATTTTCAATTACAAGAGCAGCAATTACTGGCAGCGCCATTAATTATTCAATCACCAGCAGACAGTAAGCAAGGTTATCAAGATGTAGTAATGATGTTAGAAGATTTTACTTTTAAAAATCCTGCAGCAATTTTAGCAAACTTAAAATGTGAAAGTGTGCTTTCAGGTTCCTCATCATTAACCAATACGGTGATGCCTATGGCTATGAGTTCTCATCATAGAGACTTAAATGATGTAAAATATGATGCTTTTTTAACAAATGGACAAACTTTACAGCAACCGGATGTTATTAAAGTTCAAGCTGGTAAAACAGTGCGGCTACGAATTATTAATGGTTCCGCTAGTAGCAATTTTTTTATTAACTTGGGAACCTTAACTGGTCAAGCAGTGGCGGTTGACGGTCATGATATAGTGCCTATTAGTAAAAAACAATTTCAATTAAGTATGGGACAGCGTTTAGATATATTGGTTGCTATCCCTTCTCAAGGAGGTGCCTATCCAATTCTTGCCCAAGGCGAGGGAACTACAATGCAAACAGGTTTAATTTTAGCTACGAACCAAGCAACAATCCCGCAGCTTAGTGAAACAACCAATACTATGGCTGGAGCTTTCAATTATTCAGATGAATTACAATATCGGGCTATTCATCCGCTTCCTAATAAACCGGTCATTAGAGTGCTTGCGGTTGATTTAGAGGGTAATATGCAAAACTACCTGTGGACAATTAATTATAAAGCCTGGCCTTATTACCAGCCTTTAATAGTTAAGAAGGGAGAGCGAGTTGAATTAGTTTTTACTAATTCAACAGATATGGAGCATCCTATGCATTTACATGGACATGTATTTGAAGTAACTGAAATTAATGGCAAGGAAATAAGAGGAGCCTTTAGAGATACTGTAGATGTAATGCCTCACTCTACGGTAAAAGTGCAATTTGATGCTAATAATCCTGGGGTGTGGTTGTTACATTGTCATAACTTATATCACGCAGCAGCCGGTATGGCGACGGTATTGGAATATAGTGGTTATCAAGCGCCCACCTATACTAAAGCTGAAAAGGCAAGTATTTCAACACCATTATGGAAAGCATGGTTTGATAATCCAACCAACCCCTATGCTGCTTGTCAGGCTGCAGCCAAACAATTAAGTCAATAATTAGGAGGTTTTATGAAACTATACTATTCCAAAGGAGCTTGTTCTTTAGCAATCCGTATCATAATACATGAAATTGGAGTGACTAGTGAATTTGAGGCTGTGAATTTGAAAAATAAAACAACTGAAGCAGGAGAAAATTATTTATTAATTAATCCTAAAGGTGCTGTGCCAGCGCTCATGACAGCAGATAATGAGCTCTTAACAGAAAATTTAGTTATTCAACTTTATTTAGCAGAAAAATATAAAGCGACCAATTTGTTACCTACAGCAGATAATTTTAAACGTTATCGGGTTTTAGAGTGGTTAAACTATATTAGTACGGATGTTCACAAATCATTTGGCCCATTATTTAATCCAAATGTTTCAGAAGAAATGAAGGAAACTGTCTTTATACCACTATTAAGAAATAAGCTTGTTTTTATCAACGATCACTTAATCAATAAAAACTATTTATTGAACGATCAATTTACTTTACCAGATGCTTATTTATTTGTGGTATTGCGGTGGGTTGCCACATTTAAAATAGATTTAGCTAAATTTGAGAACTTATCTCGCTATGTCACTGTTTTGGCTAATCGAGAATCTATTGTACTATCTTTACAAGAAGAAGGATTAAAGAAGTAATTTATTTTGAATTCAACTTATAAGCGTAACTTTTGTTAAATAGCTAATTAGTTAAATTGCTTTCTGAGATTGCGAAGGAAATCGTCGTGCACAAATCAACTATTAGCCGAGAGCTGAAAAGAATATTACGTTTGTCAGAACTAAATTGGGCCCCCTGGTAATATAAACTTGACTAAGTGCAAAGTTATGTTGATCAACGACATAAAAACAAGCCAAAGCAGGTTAAATTCACTAAGAAGGTCGAAACCTTTGTTCGATAAAAATTGTTAAAAGATTGGAGTTCCGAACAAGTTAATGGTTATTACTGGTAGACTCAACAAGCGATCTAGAAGATCATTAGGCTTTTATATGCGAAACGAAATATTTTACGAGAAACAAGGCCGCTATGATGGACGCTACTGATTTTACAAAATTAATCGGAGAAGATGATGTTAAAATTAACTACTGATCAAGATATAAAAGATTTTACAGTGGGATGTTGTTTTTTTGGTACTGGCGGTGGTGGCAATGCCAGTTTTGGTGAAAGGATGTTGCGAGATGCTCTTGAGTTAGGGAAAGAAATTGTCATAGTAGATTCCAATGATATTGATGATAAAGACTGGATTATTTGTCCTTATTTAATGGGAACAAGTGGTCCTGAAACTGATGAAACCAAGCAAGAAAAAATAAAACAAGGTTTATCAATAGCAACTGTTGGTAATATGCCTGCTGCTGCAACAGATTTACTTTTGAAAACCTTCGGAGAAAATGTAACTTTATCTGCGATTATTCCTTATGAAATAGGTGCTGCTGCCACTTCAAGTGCAGTTGCAACCGCTGCGATGCTTGGTATACCAACGATTGATGCTGATTTTGTAGGACGATCTGTTCCTGAAGCAACCCAAATGTTGCCCGCACTTTATGGTATTGACTTATGCCCAACTGCTAGCTCTGATGCATTTGGTAATGAAACGATTATTAGCAAAGCTGTGAACAGGCATATGATTGAGCGCATTGGTAAGCATATTGCTTTGGCTTCATTTGGGTTAATTGGACAAGCCACGTTGTTACATCAGGCAGAAGTATTAAAGAAATATATGCTGTCTGGTACCTTATCTAAGGCATTTGCCGTTGGTAAGATACTGCGTGAGGCCAAAAATACCAACAAAGGCGTTGAAACAATTTTAAGAGAGCTGGTAGGTTCAAAAAAGGTATTCGAGGGAGTTATAGCTACGTTTACTGGCTATGATGAGAAAGGCTATTATGTTGGTGAGATCGTTATCAGTGGTAAAAATGAATTTGAAGGATCAACATTAAAAATTTGGTTTAAGAATGAAAACCATATTGCTTGGAAAGATGAAGCTGTTTATCTAACAAGTCCAGATTTGATTTCTATCATAGATCAGAATTTGTGCGAGCCTTATGTCAATAACCAATTAAAAGAAGGTTTGCAAGTTACAGTTTACGGAACACCAGCGCACTCTGCATGGCATGAGGAAAAGGCTTTGGAAGCTAATTCTCCCAGGTATTATGGTTTTAATTTTGATGCCAAGTTTATGGATAGATGATTGCACTTATTTCTTGAAACCACCTTATGAAAGACTCAACTATAGTGGTTGAGTCTTATTTTATTATTTAGGGAGCTGAAGGAAGCAGTACTTGGTAGATTGGTATAGAAGCTTCTTTACCTGCCATGGCAACATTGCAAGTGCCTGTTACTACTTTACCTACATAGTAAGTATTATTAATATTCAATCTACAAATATAAAGAACATGGTTATATTCAAAACCACCTACAATAGGAGTTACAGCAGTGTGATCTTTCTTGGTGGTTGCGGTTAAGGGTGTAGAAGAAGGAGCATTAGGTATCCAAACTGGTTGTTGTAAATTGATAAAGGGTTCTTGAGGGACTTTATTTCCATCTTGCCAGTATCCTTTATAGTTGCTAACTAAAATTTTATAGCTTGGGATAGTATACGCTAAGCCACTATATGTTATCACACAACCCTTATTGGAAACTCGTCCCGGATACAAGGCATTAGCATAGCTGGCTTGACAAATATAAATTTTTTGTTGACTGTCAACAGAAAAAGCATCTTTAGGTAATTGATTATTTTGACTTGTTACCCAATAGAAACCCGTGGATGTTTGTTTAAAGTTGGAAATTTTTTTCTTAATAGAGTTTATTTGAGCTTGCAAAGAAACCATAGCTTGTATTTGTACCTCTATTTGACGTTGTATATTTTTTTTAGAACTTTCAAGCTGAAGTAAGCTTACTTGTAAAGATTGCAGATTTTCATTTACAGTAGGTTGGCTATTTTTTATAACTATTGCTTGCGTAGAGGTTGTTGTTTTAGCAAAAATAATAAGAGGCAAAGTAGTCAGTCCAGCAGTTAACAAAGTAAAAATAAATTTATAGCGAGTAGACATAAAAATCCTGATTGTTGATAATTATTAGAGCTATCATAGCAGTTAAATTAAAATTAATGAATTTGATTTGCGTTTTCCTTGTAAAAAAATTTTCCAAGGCATTGATCTTACTAGTGATACAGCCACTTTGCCAACCGTAGAGATGAAGGAAGCTATGTTTAATGCTGTATTGGGTGATGAGCAAAAGCATGAAGATCCAACTACACAAAAATTAGAAGATTATGTCGCTTTTTTATTAGGGCAGGATTGGGTATCATTTTTATCTTCTGCAACAATGGCAAATATAATTGCAATTAACTTATTATGCCAACCTGGTGATGAACTGATTGTAGCTGAAAAAAGCCATATTATTACTTCAGAAGGTGGGGGGCCTGCAATTCATTCAGGCGTATTAATTAAACCAATTAAAACGCAAACAGGAATTTTTTCAGATAATGATTTACGAAATATTTATCGTTGGTCAAAAAGCCTTCGTTACCCACTTCAAACTTGTCTTAGTATTGAAAACACAACAAATCTTGGGGGGTATTGCTTGGGATTTGGTAACTTTACAATTAGTATTATCTGTCGCTAAAGAGTTTCATTTTAAAACTCATTTGGATGGAGTAGCTGCGGTTAGGCTAGGAGTTACTGCCAAACAATTAGCTATAAATTTTGATATGATCACAATTTTTTTTCTAAAGGATTAGGTTGTCCCATGGGTGCGATGCTTGCATTTAAAGAATCATTTTATGAGCGCACTGAGCGTCTTAAACATCTTTTTGGCGGTGCATTAAGGCAAAGTGGTATAATTGCTGCAGCAGGTCTTTATGCTTTAGAAAATCATGTAAATCGTTTGGCAGAAGATCATGATAATGCAATGTATTTAGCAAATAGATTAAGTGAAATCAGTGAAATTCAAATTGAGTATCATGAAAATTCAACTAATAGGGTGTTTTTTACCTGGCAAGGTAAAAACATATTTTCTTTGCAATTTTTAGAGAGATGTATTGAAAAAGGCGTAAGGTTTTCACAGGTTGATCAGAATAGATTTCGAGCAGTAACATATTTAGGAATTAATAAAAAGACTATAGACAAAGTTATTACAATTATGAAAGATATTTAATTTAATCTAAGTGATAAGAAATTTTTTAAAATACTTATTTTAACTATAGTCAGCTTAATTTTTCCGAGGTACTATTATTGCTTAAACTTAATAATATATTGGGACGTTATAATGATAAAAGCACACGGTTATGCTGTACAAAGTTCCACAAGCAATTTACAACTTTTTTCATTTGAGCGTCGTGATCCTAAAGAGCAAGATGTATTAATTCAAATTCTTTTTTGTGGTATTTGTCATTCTGATATACATCAAGCACGTAATGAATGGGGTATTTCTCTTTATCCCATGGTTCCAGGACATGAAATCGTAGGCAGGGTTTTACAAGTTGGTTCAAAAGTTAAGAAATTCAAAGTTAATGATTTAGTTGGTGTTGGCTGTATGGTGGATTCTTGTAGAGTTTGTTTTAGCTGTCGACATGATTTGCAACAATTTTGTGAACAAGGAGCTACTTTAACGTATAATAGTTATGAAAAAGATGGCAAAACCGTGACTATGGGTGGTTATTCAAATTTAATAGTAGTAAATGAAGATTTTGTTTTAAAAATTTCCGCAACGAATAATTTAGCAGGTACAGCACCTTTACTCTGTGCAGGAATCACCACTTATTCTCCTTTGCGACATTGGAAAGTTGGTAAAGGGACTAAGGTTGGAATTGTAGGATTGGGTGGATTGGGTCATATGGCAATTAAAATTGCTCAAGCATTACAAGCTAACGTAACAGTATTTACAACTTCAATAAAAAAACGTGAAGATGCTTTGCGTCTTGGTGCCAATCAGGTTGTTCTTTCTACAGATACTAGCGCAATGGAAAAACAAGTTAAGAATTTTGATTTAATTTTAGATACAGTTTCTGGTGATCACGATATTAATCAATACTTAAGTTTACTCAAAACGGATGGAACCATGGTAATGGTAGGATTACCTGAAAAACATCCAACAATCAATTTATGGCAGTTACTAGGTCGGCGTAATATTTCTGGTTCTTTTATTGGGGGTATTGCAGAAACTCAAGAAATGTTGGATTTTTGTGCCAAACATAATATTACTGCTGATATTGAATTAATACCCATTGCTAAAGTAAATGAAGCCTGCGCACGACTTGTTAAGGGTGATGTAAAATATCGCTTTGTAATTGATATGAGCTCATTAGCTACCGGGTAATTATCTTATTATTTTTTAATAAAAAATTATTGAAATTCAATAATAAAATTGCTAGACTATCTTTTGTCTCTGGAGATGTCTATTTATTTATCAATTAAGGAGATTTCTATGAAAGTAAAACTAGCATTATTAGGCTTATTGTCAGGCGCTACCTTGTCTGCCATGGCAAATCAAGTGCATATTCAAAATGTTTCTCAAGATAAAACCCCTTTGGCTATAAACTATCAAATTGCACATCAAGACGCTAATCAGCAGGTAATTCTTAGTGAAATTAAAACAGCAGAGCTATCTAATAGCGTAGATATTCCTGTTAACTTAGGTACCTATCGTTATGCAGGGATAGTACTTGATGGTGTCAATGGCCATGAAATTCCTGATACTTACAAGCAGTTTTTAGTACCAGGATCCTGCTCTGTTGCTACTGATTTAATTCACCCACAAGGAAGATTAAATCTATTCTATCAGATTGATCAGGACGAGCATGGTAAAATAGCTTGTTCAACCTAAGAAAGTTAGTGTAGCTAATAAATAATAAGAGCTGGATAATACCAGCTCTTATAAATAATATTTAATATAGATCTCGCTAAGATAGATTACAGGACTATTATTATGATTTTTAAAAAGATAGTATAATAGGAGTATTATTGCAGAGGCGTTTATTATGAAGGCTGTACAAATTTCTCAATTTGGAAGTGTTGATGTTTTATCAGTAGTAGAGTTAGAAATCCCCAAGCCTAAAGAAAATGAATTATTAATAAAAGTTAAGGCAGCAGGCATTAATCCCGTTGATTGTAAGATCCGCAGAGGCTTACATCATAGTGCAAAGAAATTCAAAGATAAATTTCCTATTGGTTTGGGTTTTGAAATGTCGGGTCAAGTCGTGACAGCTGGTTCAATAAGTAAAGAGTTTATTCCAGGAGAAAGAGTCTGTGGTTTTGTTGGACATCGAGATAATCCTCGTTGTTATGCAGAATATGTGGTTACAATTGATGAAAAACTTATTCAAGTACCAGAGGGGATAAGTGATGAGGAAGCCGCAGCTTTGCCATTGGCTGGATTAACAGCATTGCAGGCTTTAAGACTGGCAAAAATAGGTGCTGGTGACAGAGTTTTAATTCATGCGGGTGCTGGGGGAGTGGGACATTTAGCTATTCAATTGGTAAAATTAATGGGAGCCTATGTGATTACTACCGCCTCCCCAGCTAATCATGCTTTTTTATTTGAACTAGGCGCTGATGAATGTATTGATTATCATCAACAAGATTTTGTAAAAGTAGTTAAACAAGTTGATAAAGTGATTGATTTAGTAGGTAGCGAGGTTGGACTTCGTTCTTTAGAAGTTGTTGCTCTTCATGGGAAATTAATCACGGTACCTTCTGCTACAGCTGAACAGATTATTAAAGTTGCAGAAAGTAAGAAAATCGATGCACAGGGCATCAGTATGGATAGTAATAAAAAAGATTTAACTTATTTAATGGGGCTCATGGCTCAAAAAAAATTAAAAGTTTTTGTGAGCAGAACTTTTCCAATTGATGAAGTAAAAGCAGCTCAGCAACTGATTGAGTCAGGTAAAACTAAAGGAAAAATAGCTCTTGTTTTTAAATGGTATAATTTTTAATTATTGACGCAAAAAGTTTTGGTTCTTCAACATTGCTGGCATGGCCACCAGTTAAGGTCATTAAAATGCAATCGGGAATTTTTTTTGCTAATGATACGGACTCTTCATAGGGACAAATCTGATCTTGTAAAGAACCGACTACTATAGTAGGCACTTTTATTTTATTGCTCCAATTAGTTGAATTAAATTTCGTTAAGACTTGGTATTGATGTTTATAGCCAATCATTGATTGTGCATAAGGATATTCATTACTAGTGGTAATAACCAAATCAACAAATTTTTTCGTTAGATAATCTTTAGGAAAGGCAAAAGGTAAAAATTGATTAATAATTTCTCCTGGCCTAGCATTTTGTTCATGAAGCTTTAAAGTTTCATGAAATAAGTTTTTTGAAAAATCATTAAAATGTTCAAAAGTATTAAATAGAAATAGTTTTTTAACTTTTTCAGGGAACTGATAAGCAAAGCTTTGAGCTATTGCTCCACCTAGTGAATGACCTACAATATAAGCAGAGTTAATCTTTAAATAGTCGAGAAGGTTATGTATATCTTTAGCCATTTCTTCAACAGAAAATGAAGTGTTTTCATCATATAAAGTTTGGCCTGTGCCGCGATTATCTAACAAAATAAGTTGGTAATCAGACATTAATTCGTTTACTATTAGCGCCCAATTAATATGATCTGCTTTTAAACCGTTAATTAAGACGACAGGCTGACCTTGGCCAATAACTTCATAATAAGTAGTAGTTTCTTTTAGTTTTGCAAAAGGCATGTTGATCTCCTTAACGTGGTTGTTCTAATACTTCTTTTAATAGTCTTAGGGCATTACTGGCTGCAGCCATACCAGCATAAATCACCATTTGTAAAATTACCTCAATAATTTCTTGTTGAGTGACCCCTATATGGAGCGCTGCTTCATAATGGGCTCGCAATTGTATATTAAAGGAGCCGCTCATAATGCAGGCAGCAATAATGACTAACGCTCTAGTTTTAAGACCAATACCAGTTCGACTAGCTACCTCGCCAAAAGGTCATTCTATGGTCATATCTAGCAATTCTGGAGAGAGGCTGCCTAGCTCTTCTACTAAGGCCATACCACTATGGCCGCCATGGATAGGTTTATTTGTTAACATTTTATTATTTGCATTTAATAAATAGAATAGCCATAATAGTTAAACCATTATTGCATAAAGTGAAATAATCATGTTGGAGCAAATCAAGGCCTTTTGTGAGGTGGTTAAAAGAGGAGGTCTGACTAAAGCAGCTCGTAGTTTGGCAATTTCAACTCCTATGGTGACCCGAAGAATCCAGCAACTTGAGTTGGATCTTAAGGCTGAGCTTTTTCATCGCACAACAAGACAGGTCTTATTAACTGAGGCAGGTAAATTATTTTATCAGCATGCTTTAGAAATGATGGCCCACTATGAGGCTGGCGAAAATGCAGTAGCAAGTCTTGCCGAGCAAGTAACAGGTACTCTTAAAATAGGATTGCCTTTATCGATTAGTTATTTTTGGGTAACTACAGTTTTAAATAAGTTTTATAACCAATATCCTCATATTAATATTCACTTTGTAAATGGTAATCATTTAACTAATTTTTTAGCGGAGGGATTTGATATAGTTGTTCATTGTGGCACACTACCAGACTCCCGTTTTTATTTTAAAAAAATTCGTGATTGGAAGAAAATTACCTGTGCTGCACCTGCGTATTTAAAGCAATACGGTACGCCTAAAAAACCACAAGAGTTATTACAACATAAATGTATTGATCATTATGATAACTATACCCAAAGTTGGCGCTATCAAGTGAATAATAAACAGGAGGAGGTTGTAATTCAAGCTCACTTCAAAGCAAATAATAGTCTTGATATTAAGAACTTGGCTGAAATTGGTTTAGGAATAGCTTATTTACCAGATTTTGTAGTGATTTCTGCTTTAAGTGATAATAAGTTAGTCTCAATTTTAGAAAGCTATCAACCAGAACCACTTGGTATTTATTTGGTTTATGCTAGCAAACAGTTTTTAAGTAAAAAAACTAAAGTTATGCTAGAATTTTTAACTGCTTGCTTACAACAAGAAGTTAAAGTTACTTAATTGTTCATTAGTATTTGAGCCAATTTAAAAGGTGCTGTTTGCATAGGATTATGCGTAGCATTTAATTCGAAATAAGTCCAATTATTAATGTTATGCAATACTTTTTTAGACATAGCTTCAGTCACTGATTTAAATTCACTTCTTTGACAAAAAATAAATGTTTTAGGAATATTTTTAATTAAAGAAGAGTCAAAGGTTATAGGAGTAATAAAAGGTGGATAGGGATCAAGATGATAATGATTGATTGCATCCAAACCCGTAGCATTAATTATTTCAAATAAAGATTGGTTGTTATCAGGTATTGCAGCGTCCACATAAATTAAACGATTAATTCGCCGAGTAAGGTTATTAGCAATACCAGTAACTACCATGCCACCATAACTATGACCGACTAAAATAACATCTTTAATATTTTGTGACTCAATTAATTGACAAATGGAGGCAATGTGTTCTGTAAGAGTACTAGTTTTTTCATCAAGCAGAGTGGGTGTCCAAATTTGGTGGTGGTTTGCTATTAAAAAATTGGCAACTTTTTCCCATACTTGTCCATTACTATTGCCACCATGAATTAAAACATAATTTGACATCATGATCTCTTCTCTATTTAATCTATCTTATATTATGATAAGAATTTGTCATTACTATTTAACATAGTATCGGAAAAAATAAATGCAATTGAAACAGTATCAATTTTTTGTTGCAATAATTTATACGGTTGTATTATTTTTGGATCGATTAGATTTAACCATTGTTAATGTAACCTTGCCAACGGTTGCTCATTATTTTCATGTGCCTTTAGTTACTACCGATTGGATTACTATGGCTTTTTTATTAGCTTTAGCACTTTCTATTCCAGTAAGTAGCTGGTTAGGAGAGCGTTTCGGATTAAAGCGTATTTATATTTTGGCCATGGCTCTTTTTGGCTTGGGGGCTACATTATGTTTTTTTGCGCCTAATTTAGAGTTTTTAATTGCTTGTCGATGGTTACAAGGTATAGGGGGCGGCTTATTAATACCTGTCGGTTTAACTATGCTTTATCAGATTTATGATAAAGCAGGCTATGCAAGTATTACCAGCTGGACTTTTTTACCAGCCTTAATCGCTCCTGCTGTTGCACCATTTTTAGGAGGATTAATTTTAGAGAGTTTGGGTTGGCAATATGTTTTTATTTTATCAGGCCCTCTTGCCTTGGTATTAGCAATAGTTGCAGGTATAGGCTTATTCAAGGATGAGAAGCAACCATTTTTATCTCCTTTTGACTGGCAGGGTTATGGATTGTGCAGTTTATTTTTAATTATTTTATTTTTATTATTATCAGAGTTAGGAAGATTTGGTTTTACTAAACTAAGTTTAATAGAATTGCTTGGTTTAATTAGCTTATTTTTATTATTAATAAAATCATTGCAGCATAAGCAAAATCCCTTAATTAATTTAAATTATTTTAAAAATAAATATTTTCAGTTAGCGAATGGATTGCAATTTTGTTTTCAGTTTTGCCATTTTGGCGCCATTTTTTTAATTAATCTTTATTTACAGATTGGTCTTGGGATGTCAGCTAAAATGGCTGGTTTTATAATGGGTGTCCAGGCAATTGGAGCGATGGTTATTAGTCGTTATGTAGTGAGGTTATTTGCTCTTTATGGTGCTAAGTTACCCCTTACACTTGGACTTTTAGGCGTAGGGATTTCTAGCCCATGCATATTATTTATTCATAGTTCTGTCATGCTGACTTTTGGATCTTTACTTTTTTTTATCAGAGGTATTTTTAGTGGTCTTTGTGGCACCCCTATTCAGACATTAAGTGTGGAAGGGTTTAAAAAAAATGAAATTAATCAAATAAATAGTATTTTTAATGCAGGACGACAAATTGCAATTAGCTTAGGGGTTGCCATCTCTTCTATTTTAATTTCCTTAGGGATAAGGCTAAATAATGCACAAGTTAGCACGATTCATTTTGGACAAGCATTAAAAGTATTTAGTTTAGGATTTTTAGCGATTACACTGGTTGCTATGCTAGGAGTAATTATCGCCCAACAAATACCAGAAACTAAGCATTAATAAATTTCATAAAGGTTGAGAATGGTTGCATTAATAATTAATGATGTTCCAATAGAATGTATTATGCAGGCTGCTAGGCAGTATTATTTGCCAGTGGCTTTAGTAATTTCGGTGCTCAAAGCAGAGAATGGGGCAGTAGGGGAAGCCAATGTTAATAAGAATGGCACTATTGATTATGGCCCTATGCAAATTAATTCAGTATGGTTGAAACAAATTGAACCTTACGGCTATACCGTTCAAGATTTACAATATAATCCTTGTGTCAATGTGCAAGTGGGTGCTTGGATCTTGGCTCAGCAAGTTGCAAATGGATCTTCCTTGTGGCAAGGAGTTGGTGATTATCATTCTCATTCTTATTATCAAAATCAACTTTATAGTTCTCGGGTTAGCCAATACTATTATTATTTAATGAAAGCTCTCTCAGGACGCGATTAATAATCAACAGCTTTATAGGTCACCGCTAAAGGAACGCGAACCAAGTCTCGATTACGACGATTAAACTCTGGTGAGCGGGGATTAAAACGCGTGTAGTATAAATAAGGATGTGCTCCTGAATAAACAAAATTTCGACCAGCGCTACTAGGATCTAATAAGCTAGGATAACCAATTCCAGTTTGATTAGGATTGCTATTCATCCAGGAAATTTGCAGCAATGCCCTAGGGGGAGCCCAGTGCAACATGTCTGGACTGGTGCTGTAAACAATAGTTTGTCCTTGGCCATGGAAATTTGGTGCAATGCCGATCGCTAGATATTGATGAATCACTGTATTATAAGTCCAGCTAAAGCGAAAGATAGGCTTAGTAACAGGTTGACAAGGAGTGGTGGCAGTTTTATCTGGAAATAAATAGGGGTTAACAGATAAGTTGACAGTGAAAGCCGCTCCATCCCAGCCGCGCCAAGAAGTTGGATCATTAATAGTATTGGTTCTAAATAAACACATACCTGCTGGCCAGCCAGGGACCACTACATCAACCAACATATAATAATAACCATTGCTTTCAATAATATTAGTTTGAGCAGGAATGCTTCCGGTTTGGCCTATTTTAAAGGGTAAAGGTGACACTAAAGCAGTCTGAATATTGCCATGATTATCATGAATTAATTGGTAGGTTTTACCTCCATCGTTAGAATTTGCTGCGATTAGGTTCCAGTATTGGCAAATTTTGCTTTTTTGACTGCTAGGACAATAAGTGGGGCTTTGCAATTCACCATGAAACTCATTGTGGATGAGTGCATAAATCGTTTTACCATCATTGGTCCAAGTGTTAACAATCCAAAGTTTATTATTAAAGCTACTAGGAGGAGCTTGGAGTTGGCCATAAGTACCTGGTTCGGTAATGCTAGAGTTAGTACAGGTATGGACAAGTGGACCATTTAAAGAGCTCCCAGTGGTATTTTGCATAAATCCATTTTCACCACTGCCAAAAACTAACTGCACTTGATTATTATTATCAATAAAAGCTCTAACAGGATTATCAGGAAAATCAAATGGGGAACAGTGTTGCGAGGCATATTGATAAATAGTTTCTTCAGGACCTATGATTTTTACTTGAAAAGGAGTAGCAAAAATTTTTTCAATTGCCAAGAGTAAGAGGAGTACAGTAAAAAATCTCAAAATTTTCATAAAGGTCCCTCCTGTTGAGATGCCTTTTTACTATATCAGTAAAGAAAATATTTGCATCTAATTTTTATTAGAGAGGGCAAAAATCCTTAATCGGAAATGATCTTAATTAAAAACTAGAAGCGTTTAGGCTGAAATAGAATTTTATAGTTGACAGGCTAAATAAGTTGATTATTCTTGCAGGGCCTTGCTGATAAGAGTTGCTAAGATGAGTGAAGCTAAAAATAACACTAAGCCAGGCGACTAAATCTAAAAGATTACAGTACTTTAAAATAAGCTATTAACCTTAAAATAATGCTTAAATAGTAAATTTTCTTAATAAAAGCTTAAGTAAAATAGTTTAATATTCGTGCAACAATTTAGAGATGTGATAATTTAAAAACTCAGTTTCAATAACTTAGAATAAGAGCCTTTATGGGTAAAAGAAGTAATGTTTGTTTAAGATATACCTTTGCAGGGGCTACGTTTTTTCTTTCAGCTAGTCAAACGGCAGCTTCAATACCCAGCAAATTTTGGGGTTTTGCGGCCGGCGCTATAGTTGGTTTATCTGATGCAGTGAATAATTTTTTATTTGTAGGAGCTGGTTTAGCAGCAGAAGATACTTCTATTTCTAGTACCAAGCTTGTTATAGCAAGAAAGACTTCTAGAAGAGATGAAGAGAGTGGGAGGGAGTTAGACAGTGTCACAGGGGGCGGCAATACTGAAAAATCTGCTTTACTAGGTAACTATGAATGTTGTTATAAAGCCTATATTGTTCAAGGACTAACATTAGGCGTCAATGTGATTAGTGCAGGAGTGTGCAGATATTATACCTATCATTCTATTAGAATAACTTTAAATGATTTGTGTGAAGGTGATATACCAGAGGTTGCTTTTTGGCCCTTAGTGATGCTTTCAATATTTATCGCAGCGCTTAAAATTATTTTAATTGATAGTTATCCTACTTTAAGAAAAATCGTCAAAAAATTTGATAACAATCCTAAGGCAAAACCAATTACAGCACGTTTATTGCAAGGACTTCAAGATCCCCACTTACTTGCTTTGGTTCGAGAAATATTAATGATAGAAATGGTTATTGCTGATGGCGCGAGCCTTTTTCCTCTTCCGGAAGGAGTCGTACGAAGACGGTTAGGACGATGTTCAGAAGGGTTTAAATCCTTTGAATCTGCAATGGGAGGATTATCTTTTTTTACAATAGTAGCCTCTTATCCTTTGGGTAAAAAATTTGATGGTCATGCTTTACTTAATAATGTTGAACATGCTTTAGACAAACCGCTAACAGAAAGAGATATTAGAGTTTCTCAATGTCAGGCAAGTTTGTTTAAAGCTTCAATTCATTATACTTGTGCTATGCGGGGATTGGCAGCTGTTGCTTTTATGGCTATGGCAATTTTAATATTGTTAGATCGATTTGGTTTTATCAATCATAATGATAAGCCTGGGGATAGATCAGAGCTCACAGAAATGATTGCTTTTCTATCTTCTTTTGGACCAGCGTTAACAGTTGGGATTATAATGTGGATAGGTAATCTTCAAACTGAAGCGGGAGCTGCTATAGATGCTATTAAAATAGATGATAGGGCTAGCTTAGATTCGTCAAATGGCTTTGATCCAGATCATGCTATAGTTTCAAGACGCTCTTAACAAATTTCTCACTATTAATTCTCCTGTTAATCAAAGATAGATCAAGTATTTATCTCATGATAAGATTAGACTAATTTAATTTTAAGGAGAAAGTTATGATTGATCATATAGGAATCGAAGTTGCAGATTATGAAACGTCTAAACAATTTTATAGTAAGGCTTTAGCTCCTTTAAAATATAAACTGTTAATGGAAATGTCAGGATTTGCTGGTTTTGGGGTAGAAAATGGCGCAGGACCTATTGCTAATTTTTGGATACATCAAGGAGCTTCGCCTAGCCATAACACACATATAGCTTTTACAGCCAAGGATAGATTAACTGTCGATTCTTTTTATAAGGCTGCTATCTCAGCGGGTGGAGCTTGTAATGGTAAGCCCGGTGTTCGCGAAATCTATCATCCTAATTATTATGGAGCTTTTATATTAGATCCAGATGGTAATAATATTGAAGCCGTTTGTCATAAACCTCCAATAGGCTAGTGATGATTTGTACAGAACGATTGATACTACGAAAATGGATAGACAAAGATCTAGAGCCATTTGCTGCTATCAATCAAGATCCAAAAGTTATGGAATTTTTTCCAGGTCAACTAACAAGAGAAGAAACTCTAGTATTAATAACTCGCTTTAATGCACATATTGAACAACATGGTTTTGGTCTTTATGCTTGTGAAGAGCGGCACTCAAGACAATTCATTGGTTTTGTAGGCCTTAATATACCCAATTTTAAAGCTCATTTTACCCCGTGTGTGGAAGTTGGGGCTAGGCTTGCAGTAAAATTTTGGGGAATAGATTATGCTTTAGAAGCTGCTCGTAAAATGATAGCAGTTGGGTTTGAGCAGTTTGCTTTAAGCGAAATTGTTGGGTTTACAACAGTTAATAATAAACGCTCAAGAGGGTTAATGGAAAAGATAGGGATGCAGCGTGATCCAAATGATGATTTTTATCATCCAAACATTAATATTGATCATCCCCTGGGCCTACATGTACTGTATCGATTAAGAAATGAGAAATTTACTAATAGCTAGTTAAACCAAAGGGATAAAAATAATGCTTAGTAAGCAAGAATCGGCTCAGTTAGTTATTTCAGCTTTAATGGCTATAATCAATAATAAACAGGGTGCTGCAGAGACTTTTCAGAAATATGTTGCTGCAGAGTATATTTAATAGGTAGATAAAAAAATATTACGATATCATGATTTAGTTGATCATATGACAAAGCAGATCGAAAAATTTAAAGTTTTGAAAATAATTTTTAAAGAAGTATTTTCTGAAGATAATAGGGTTTGTAGCCTTCATGTTATTCACGCCATTGATAATAATGGGTTGAAATTTTATATGCAATCACAAGCTATATTTTATGTAGACAACTGTAAAATAACGAAGTGTATAGAGCTAACTCATTTCATAGAGAATAAGAATGATTGGTTTCTTATGACAAAATAAATAAAGCTAAATTTTTGGTAATTTTTTATGAAAATTTTTACTGATATTTTAAATTCTCTACAGATAGATTACAGCGATTCCTATTCTGTTCAAATAGAGGGAAAAGATCCGATATTGCCCACTCCATTTTTATTAGGAGAAGCTAGCGCAGCTGCACAGGCTGCTATGGGTTATGCTGTTTCAGTGTTGTGGTTTTTAAAAACACAAAGATATCAAACGGTGAGAATTAAGGTTAAAGAAGCTGCTATAGCTTTACGTTCTCACCAATATTTAAGAATAGTAAATAATATTACACCAGAGCTTTGGGATCCTATTTCAGGATTTTATCAAACTAAAAATAATCGTTGGGTGCAATTACACTGTAATTTTCCTAATCATCGCCAAGGCGTCATCGCTACTTTAAGGTGTCAAAATTCTAAACCTGCTGTTATCAAAACTGTAAAAAATTGGGAAGGTGAAAAATTAGAGGCAATTTTATTAGAGCAAGGGTTGTGTGCTGCATTAGTGCGTAGTGCTGATGAATGGGAAAATCATCCACAGGCTAAAGCAACTCGAGATCTGCCCTTATTAGAAGTTGTTAAAATAAATGAAAGTTCGCCAGAGCCTTTGCCGACAGGAAATTTACCTTTATCCGGCATCAAAGTATTGGATTTAACACGCGTTATCGCCGGCCCAGTAGGGGGTAAAATATTAGCTCAATTTGGAGCAACTGTGATGTCTGTAACGAGTCCGCATTTACCGTTTATTTTGCCGTTAATTATTGACAACGGCTTTGGAAAATTGTCGACTCAGTTAGACTTAAACTTACCTGCTGAAAAAGAGCAACTTTATAAACTTATAGCCAAAGCAGACATTTTTTTACAAGCCTACCGACCACAAGGCTTGGATCATTTAGGTTTTTCTCCTCACACTTTAGCTAGCAAGAGACCTGGTATTATTTATATCAGCTTAAGCGCTTATGCCCATCAAGGACCTTGGTCTTCTTATCATGGCTTTGATAGTTTGGTTCAATCTGCAACAGGATTAGTCTTTGAGCAAAGTAAAAACAAATTATTTCCACAACATTTGCCCGGCCAAGCTTTGGATTACATTGCCGGTTATTTGCTAGCTTTTGGAGCACTTGAAGCACTACGAAGACGTGCCACAGAAGGAGGCAGTTATTGGGTTAGGGTTTCGCTACTACAAGTAGCTACTTGGTTGAAAAATTTAAAAAGAGTAGAGAATTATAACGATTTAAATATTCCAACAAGAAATCAATTACTTAATTTATTAACCCAAACTGTTACCTCTTTTGGATTAATTGAACATATGCTTCCTGTATTACACCTTTCTGAAACGCCACCTACTTGGAGCCGTTCTGCTGTACCTTTAGATACACATCCACCACGCTGGCCTTAAAATATAGAGTATTATTTTTATCATTTTAATAAAAAATATAGACTTTGCTAGGCCTGCTCGATACGATTAGACATCCTAATAAATAGATAAAGTATATGAAAAGCAAGCTCAAAGTAGGAATAATTTTTGGTGGTAAATCTGCAGAACACGAAGTTTCATTACAATCAGCCAAGAATATCTATCAAGCTATCAATAAAGATAAATATGATGTGGTACTTATTGGTATTGATAAACAAGGGCAGTGGTTGTTAAGCAATGATTCTCAACTTTTAATTGAACAAAATAACCCAAGATTGACCAAACTTAACTTATCAAATGAAGTGGCATTGGTACCACAAAGCAATGGTAAGCTTGTTAATGTTCATACAGGTCAATCTCATCATGCTGTTGATGTTGTTTTTCCCATTTTACATGGTCCTTTTGGTGAAGATGGAACAATTCAAGGATTACTAAAACTTGCTAATATACCTTTTGTGGGCGCTGGTGTCTTAGGTTCTGCTGTAGGGATGGATAAAGATGTGATGAAGCGTCTTTTGCGTGATGCTCATATCCCTGTAGCAAAATTCTTAAGTATCAAAGAAAAGAATATCCCAAGTTTTGCTGAAGTGGTTAAAAGTTTAGGACTACCATTTTTTGTGAAACCTGCTAATTTGGGATCTTCAGTAGGAATTAATAAAGTTCATACTGAACAAGAGTATCAAGCAGCCATAGCAGAAGCCTTTAGTTTTGATAAAAAAGTGTTAATTGAAGAATTTATTCAAGGTCGAGAAATTGAATGCTCTGTATTGGGTAATGAGGATCCAATAGTTTCACTTCCGGGTGAAGTGATTTCTCATCATGACTTTTATTCTTATGATGCTAAGTATATTGATAAAAACGGTGCTTCTTTAGAAATTCCTGCCAAAATTTCTTCTCCTGCAACCAAGCGAATTCAAGAGCTTGCCCTGCAAGTTTTTACAGTTTTAGAATGTGAAGATATGGCTAGAGTTGATTTCTTTTTAAAAGAAGATGATACCGTTTTAGTCAATGAAATTAATACTATACCAGGATTTACTTCAATCAGTATGTATCCAAAATTATGGGAAGCCAGTGGTATTGGCTATTCTGAATTAATTGACAAATTAATTCAATTAGCCTTAAAACGATTTGCAAAAAACCAGAAACTTCGTACTTGTTATATAGACTAAAATTAGCGATAATAAATTCAAGCTTAAGTGTTTGACTGTTTTATAGAGGCCAGCATGCCAGAAGTAACATTAACTTTTCATGGTGATTTTGATACTCTAGTAGGCCGTCTTAATGCATTGTTATTATTTGAAAAAGACGAGACCTTGGTATCTGATCAAAGAAAATCTGCTTTGTTTAAACGATTGCGGCAAGCAACTAATGCTAAAACCGCGGCTTTGACAATTCGTGAGTTAATTGATAGAGAGCAAACAAGTTATCTTAGTGCCAAAAGAATTTTTGCCAGCATTGCTCCTCTAAGGAATACAAAAAAATCAAGTAAACCGTTTGGTGGTCAAGATATTGTTATCGGTTTACAAGGTACTACATTCAGTTATCGTGTTGATTATGACGAAGTAAAAGGACTGCATATTAATATTGAACTTAATGATGCAGTTAAGCTGGCTGTTAAAGTTAATGCAGTAAGTAGCCGTTTTAGTATACCAGATGCATTAATTCCTACAGCAGAAGATCAAAAAAATGCTTTTAGAGCTGAGTTTATTAAATATAAGTTTTGGGTAAAAATGACCTTAGGTTATTTTATTACTATCAATGACTTGGTTAGTGCCTGTGCCTTGTTTTTAAAAAATGAAATGTATGAGTTTGAGGCTTTTAAAGAGGCATTAGGCTATTTTTTAATAGATAATGAGGCCGCGTTAACTTTATTGAATAGCTGTCAAGATGAAGCTGCTTTAATCAAAACTATATTTGGCAATGCAACGCTACGTGATTTAGTGATTAATCGATTGATAAGTTCATTTAACAATAAATTTAATCTTGAGTCTATGGCTCATGAAGACAATGACCAAGGCTCTGAAGGGAATTTAACGCCAACTTTTCCTTAATTCTAAATTTAACAATCTATGATTAATAGCAAACTGTTTTTATGGTTAGATTTTTGAAATTATTTGAAAAACGTGTTTCAATTTTAATTACAAAATCGCTTTTTAAGTTTTCACAGTTTTGAGGCAATGGTGCAGGGAGAATTGCATCATTATATCGCACAAAAAGCTCGTCAATTATACAGGGAGATTTAGTTGCTACATAAGGTCCTGCTTCATAACCAATAGTTGCAGGAGAACAATAAGCTTCAGAAGTAACATCAGAACCCATGTTAACTTGTAATTGAGTAATTAGATTGTTAGGATCATTATATCTGATTAGGAAAATTTCTCCTTGTCCTAATGATAAAGCAGGTATGATTAGTAGGCTTAAAAACAGCAGGGTAGCTTTCATATTTAATTCCGATTATTATGGCTTATTATGAATTTTATAGTAAAGAGCTTAAGGAAAACTTAATAGCTGAATTAATAAAAGCATAGTAAATTATTTGATTTATTAGCCATTTATGAAAATAGAGGTTAAAAATGTTAGACCATTTAGCTATCAGTGTTGATGATTATGAAAAAAGTAAGGCTTTTTATAGCAAAGTTCTTGCTCCCTTGGGTTATACTTTGGTGATGGAATTTGATGATCGAGTTGCTTGCTTTGGAGTTGGAAAAAAACCTTCTTTGATTATTCACCAACAAGGTAAAACTGTTCCTACATTACATCTGGCTTTTTACAGTAAAACTAGAGCAGGAGTGGATGAATTTTATCAGGCTGCTTTATTAGCTGGTGGAAAAGACAATGGAGTACCAGGCATAAGAGAGAAATATCATCCTAATTATTATGGCGCTTTTATTTTTGATCCTGATGGGCACAATATTGAAGCGGTTTGCCATGCGCCAGAATAAAGAAGAAAAATATCTTATCAAAGTGACAGTTCTCTTTGAAAAATCATTTTGGATCGGAGTTTTCGAAAGAAATGATAATAACTATTATGCGATTGCTCGTCATATTTTTGGGACTGAACCAACCGACCCAGAGCTTTATCAATTTGTGAGAAATCATTATAGCGAGCTTAATTTTAGTCAGCCAATAGAGGGATTTAAATTAATTATTAAAAGGAAAAAATTTAAAAGAACTGTTAGGGAAGCAAAAAAAGAAATAAAAAAAGTCGTAGTATTAAAAAAAGAATCTTATGCTCAAGAAGCTTTACGTGTCGAATTAGAGAAAAGTAAAAAGCAGAGAAAAACTCAATCAAAGCAAAATAAAGTGGCGCAAGAAGAGGCTAAATTTTTGCAAAAACAAATGAAAAAGAAGAAAAAACAGCGTGGCCATTAATAAATTTTTAAAGCTAACTCTGCTCTAGCTTTAGAGGGTGTATTTTATGCAAAGAACTTTTACTAGTTAGTAGTAAAGTTATTGTGATTTACCACGCATATCAATAGGCCACTCATCGATTACTTGATTATTTTCAACAATATAAAATTTATCAAATAAGTTAATAGTAGGATCACAATGAGGAACTATTAGTTCTATAGTTTCTCCAATTTTTGGTAGCTTAGTAGTAGTTTGAGCGATTATTTTACCATGTTCATCGCCAAAACCACCCCAGTGATACTCTAATCCAGGATGAGAAATAATTTTAGGTTTAGTTATAGGGTCAAAATATAATGATTTGGTTCCTGCATCCACAGTTACGTGTGTAGAGTGATTAGCGCTAATAACACTTACTAGCATAGTCATCGCGGGTAGGAAGGTATTGAAATGGTTGACATCTTTTTTAGTGCCAATAGCATAATATTCCATATCCATGACAGCATAAGAGCCAGGTTGAATTTCTGTTATCTCAGGAATATTACAATCTATTTCATAAGTGCCAGTGCCAGAGCCTGTTAAAATTTCACAGGGCAAATTATGCTGTTTAAGTGTTTTTACTACGCTTGCAGCTTTACTCATCACCTCTGTAGAGCTTTTATTTCTAGTTTCATAATCTTTAATATGTTGTAAATTACCCGCATAACATTGAATGCCTTTTAATTTTAAGTGAGTTTGATGATTAATAAATGCTCCTAAATCCAAGGCCTTGTCATAAGGAACCCCGGTTCTTCCTACCCCGGGATCAATATCCACTAAAACATTTATGGCTAAATTAGCCTCTTTCGCTGCTTGATTTAATTGTAAAGCGTTATCGTGGCTATCTACGATTAGCATTATTGTTGAATCAATTTTTAAACATTTAATTAAACGGTCAATTTTAATTTTACTGACAATAGGTGAAGTGATTAAAAGACCTGAAATGCCAGTAGCAACTAATTGCTCAACTTCTCCCAATTTAGCTGCACTAACACCAGTAGCACCTTGGTTGATTTGTAACTTTGCTAATTGAGTACATTTATGAGTTTTAATATGAGGTCTAACTTGTTTATTTTTACTAGCTGCTTCTTTTTGCATCATGGATAAATTTTTAAGTAATAAAGATTTGTCTAGTATTAAGCAAGGTGTGTCTAAAGAAAATTTATCCATGTCATGGCTCCTATTATTCTATTACCCTGGCAGTTACTATAAAGCAAGTTTTATTATTCTGATATGAAAATTTTTCTGCTTTTAAATAGTAAATGGGAAGGGTAATAGAATAATAGTAAACCAATGATACCGATAGAAAGATAAAATATGCCTAATAATGATTGTCCTTGAGCTGTGATAAAGTTTAATAAAAAATTTGTCAAAGTAGAAATTAGAATTTGAATGAAACCATAGATGGCTCCCGCAATACCGATATTAACAGTAACTTGTGCAAAGCTTAAGGTAAGCGCATTAGGAAAAATAAATCCACAAGAAATAGTAATTAAAAAAATTAAAGGAATTAGGCAGTAGAGGGTTGTACCAAAACAATACTGGCTCCAAATTAATAGTGCTCCGCAAATGACAAGAATGGTTAAGCCATAATTAATAAGTTTTTCAGGGTTAATGGTTTTGACTAATTGGCTGCTGAGTAAAGCACCACAGCTAACTCCTAACGCCGCGATCAAAATAATTTCTCCATTTTGTATTGCAGAAAATTTTAATTGATTTTGAATAATGAAAGGCATGATATTGGCACAGAGAATAATGGAAGAAAATGCCAAGCCTGAAATTAATACATAGCGCATGAATTGCGTGTTTTTAATTAATCGTGAGTAATTAATTAAGGTATGATGTAAGGTCAGATTTTTATCTTTGTATTGAATAGTTTCTTTAAAATAAAAAAGCATTAAAACTAATAATAAAAAGCCATAAGCTGTCATAAAAATAAAACTAGCGCGAAACCCAAAGTGCTGTTGTAAAAGCCCGCCAAAAAAAGGTGCAACAGCAGGTGTTAAAGAAACAAAAGTGGCAATTTGTGAGGATCTAACAGCCATCAAGGTTCCTTGATAACGATCACGAATGATGACTCTAGCTAAGGATAAGCCGCTTCCTACTCCTAATCCTTCAATGAGACGACCCAGGCATAAGTAAAGAAAAGAAGGTGTTGTGGCGCAGATTATTGATCCTAAGGTAAAAATGCTAACCCCTAGAATTAAGGGTAATTTTCTTCCAATTCGGTCTGAAAAAGGTCCATAAAATAATTGGGAAAACGCAAAACCACATAAGAATAAGCTAATGGTTAATTGTGTTGCATTAGGAGATTGATGAAAGGCCTCGGCGATGGCAGGCAAGGAGGGGGTAAAGATATCAGTACCTATTAAGCCCATGATTGCTAATAATATTACTATAAAAAACATCATGACTGCTTCTCCAACGATTTATTTTTATGTATAAAAACTCTATTTGCTAAAGATAATTATGAAAAAATACTAGCCATAAGTAAAATTTATTTTATATATGTGTAACATAAGTTATACTTATGATATTAGGCCACTAAGGAAAAATTGATGAATCTTTATCGTTTAAATCTTAATCTATTAATAGCGCTAGATAGTTTACTGTTGGAAGGGAGTGTTACCTTAGCCGCTAAAAAATTATTTATTACACAGGCTGCCATGAGTAATAACTTACAGCAATTACGAAAAATATTTCAAGACGAGTTATTAGTGCGGGAAAAAAATCATATGGTTTTAACAACTTATGCTAAAGAATTGCAGCCTCGATTACATCAAATTTTGCAGGAAGTTCATAGCCTAGTTGTAAGCGGGCATCGTTTTGATCCTGCAACATCCGAAAGAACCATCAAAATAGGCATGTCTGATTATATGGCTTCACTGCTATTACCAAAGCTATTATTAAGATTACAAAAATTAGCCCCGAATATAAAATTGATTACCACTACGGTCTATCAATTGAGGAATGTAGAACCATTTGAAAATGGAGACTATGAATTAGGTATTGGTAAACTATTTGCTCCAGCAGATCAACTTCGTACTGATTTGTTATTTAAGGATACTGGGGTTTGTATCATTAACCCTAAACATAAGCTCGCTAAAAAGAAAAAAATTACTTTAGAGGATTATCTTGCTGGTAAACACGTTGCTGTGCGTGCAGATAATCCATTAGTTACCCCAGTTATTGAACAAACCTTAGCAAAATTAGGTTATCAGCGTGATATTCGAATTGGTCTTCCTTTTATTAATCCAATTTTTAGAATTATTGAAGAATCTGATGAATTGGTGGGTACAGTTATTGAAAAAATGGCATTACTCTATAAAAATAATCATAACTTTTTAATTAAGCCGCTACCTTTTGAGGTTCCCAATATAGAATTCTTTTTGGTTTGGCATAAACGCTATGACAATGATCCTGGTCATCAATGGCTGAGAGAACAAATTAAAGCTCTCTTTGAGGTTTATCCAGCTTAAAACAATTTTTATAATAATTGTGCAGTTTTAAATCACTTGTTGGCTTAAAAACATACTCTATCCCTATTAAATAAGCAGTTTAAAATTAATTTTTATGCTAAATTATTGCATCAAAAAGTGGGTATTAAGGAAGTTAAGTGACGGACAAATATAATATTACTCCAGTAATTCTTGCAGGAGGAGTGGGTTCTCGGCTTTGGCCTTTATCAAGAGATACTTTGCCTAAACAACTACTTCGTTTAGTGAATAAACAAACCATGTTGCAAAATACCTATCAGCGAGCAAAATTTTGTTGTGATTTTGAAAAAGGAATGATTCTTGCTAATCAAGAATACCGTTTTCTTATTGCAGAGCAAATGCTTGAAATTAATGAGAGCCCTACTATTATTTTAGAGCCGTTTGGTAGAAATACTGCTCCAGCAATAGCCATAGCAGCTTTCAAAGCATTGCAAGAAGCTCAAGACGGTATTTTATTTATTTTACCTGCTGATCAGGTTATTCGCGATAATATTAAACTTAAAGAAAAAATTCAGAGAGCAGCAAAGCTTGCTGAACAAGATTTTTTAGTAACCTTTGGCATTACACCGACTTATCCTGCCACTGAGTATGGTTATATTAATTATAAGAAGAAAATTCAGAGTCATGATGGCTTTCATATTAACCAATTTGTTGAAAAGCCTAATGAAGAAACGGCTGAAAAATACATAGCTAGTGGTAATTATTTATGGAATAGCGGTATGTTTATATTTAAGGCGAGCTGCTATTTAAAGGAATTACAACACTATGCGCCACTGATGTTTACTGCTTGCCAAGAGGCTGTTAAAAAAGGGATAACAGATTTAGATTTTTTTCGTTTAAACGAAGCAGCGTTACATCAGTGTCCGAGCGAATCAATCGATTATTTAATCATGGAAAAAACAAAGCAAGGTGCGGTAGTTCCTTTAGAGATTGATTGGAGCGATATTGGCTCTTGGAGTGCGCTTGCTAGTATTTCTGACAAAGATAGTCTAGGAAATGTATTAATAGGTGATGTGATTGGGCTTAATTCTGAGAATACTTATTTGCGCTCAGAAAGTAGATTGGTAGCTGCTGTAGGAATAAAAGATAGTATCATAGTGGAAACACCCGATGCGGTAATGGTAGCTCATAAAGACTATGCAACAGATATTAAGCAACTGGTTCAAATATTAAATAAGCAACAGCGTACAGAAACTAAGTCTCATCAATGTGTTTATAGACCTTGGGGATGGTATAAAACATTAATTGAAGCACCAAGATTTAAGGTTAAAGAAATTATGGTTAAACCACAGGCTTCTATTTCTTTACAGTTACATAAATATCGATCAGAGCATTGGGTGGTGGTGTCAGGTAAGGCAACAGTAATTTGTGACGACGCTGAATTATTATTACAAGAAGGAATGTCTACTTATATTCCTATTAATACTAAGCATCGTCTTAGTAATCAGCAGGAAGATCCTTTACATATCATAGAAGTACAGTGTGGAGAATATTTAGGAGAAGATGATATTATAAGATTTCTTGATCAGTATGGGCGTCAATAATAGATAAATTAGGAAAATACATGTCAACCATTAATTCGTATCCTTTAGCGTTAAGTTCTTGGGGGCAAGAGGAAATAGAAGCTATTCATTCTGTTATCAATAAAGATCACTATACTATGGCTGAAAAGGTTAGTCAGTTTGAAAAAGATTTTGCCAAAAAATTTGGCAGTCGTTATGCTGTGATGGTGAACTCAGGCTCTTCAGCTAATTTGTTGGCAATCGATGCCTTAAGATACAAAAAGAATGAGCCTTTGCAAGTTGGCGATGAGGTGATTGTTCCGTCTGTTTCTTGGGCAACTACTTATTATCCTATTTATCAGTGTGGTTTAAAATTAGTTTTTGTGGATGTGAATCTACATACCCTTAATTTAGAGTGTGTACAACTTGAAGAAGCAATTTCAAATAAAACTAAAGCCATTTTTGTTCCTAATATTCTAGGTAATCCTGCAGAATTAACTTTTTTAAGAGATTTTTGTAAAAAACACCATTTGTATCTGATTGAAGATAACTGTGAATCAATGGGAGCAAGTCTGCATAATCAGTTTGCTGGTACTTTCGGAATTTGTGGAACATTCAGTACCTTCTTTTCTCACCATATGTCTACGATGGAGGGGGGCATGATAGTTACTGATGATGAAGAGCTGTACCATATATTGTTATGTCTACGCTCTCATGGTTGGACTAGGCACTTGCCAGTAGAAAATAAGCTTTGTAAAAAAAATGAAGATGATTTTTATGAGTCCTTCCGTTTTATTTTACCGGGTTATAATGTTCGTCCAATTGAAATGATGGGAGCTATAGGAATTGAGCAATTAAAAAAATTAGATAGTTTTATTCAGTTAAGAAGGTTAAATGCCCAGCATTTTTGTGAACTATTTGCTGAGGATGAGCGATTTACATTGCAACAAGAAAATGGAGAAAGTTCTTGGTTCGGTTTTTCTTTTATCTTAACTGAAAAAGTAAATTATACTCGTGATCAAGTAATAAAAAAGCTTAAACAGGCGCATATCGAAGTGAGACCTATTGTTTCTGGCAATTTTTTAGAAAATGAAGTGTTAAATTATTTAGATTATAGAGTAGTGGGGGCCCATCATCACGCCGAGACCATTCATCAGCAAGGCTTTTTTATTGGCAATCATCATGTTGATATGAGAGGACATTTGGATTATTTAAAAAATATCTTAAGATAATTTTTAATTTGATTTCGGCTTTAATAAAGCAATACAAATTGCTGGGATGATGACTGGTATCCAGACCCTCACTTCTGCCAAATAAGCAAAGCTAAAGATTGATAAAATATAGGGGATTGAAAAGACTATAAAAATAAATACTCGTTTAAATTGAATAAAGTTACCCACTGCAATAAAGCTACCACAAAAAAGAAATAACAAGCTCATGCCAGTTAAATATAAAAATCGTAAATTGACTTGTGTTAAAGCTAGTACATCATAAACGCCATGATTAAATCCATAGATTATTCTTAATAAAAAATAAACGATAAAAAACAAGATGAATAGTATTGCTAGCTTTAAAAGAGGCTTTTTAATTTTTAAACCATATCGGTCAAGATAAATAGCGGCATATATTGCCAAAATTAGTACAGAATGTTCTATTGTTAAGGCTCCCAAAATAAGCATCAAGCAGACACCTAAAAAGGCATATTGACGTTGATTATAAAGATCTTCAAAGATAAACAGTAATGCAAAAATTGAAATTAAATAATATAGGCCATCATAAACATTCAAAACATACTCGCTGCTGGCGATAAAGAATATAATAATCATTATTGATAAATTTCGTTGGCTATTATCTAGTGAGTAATAGCGTCGACTAAAAAGATAAAACAAAGCCATAGCAGCCAGACATAGAAAAAGCGTATCGTTAAAATATTGGGCTAAGTAATAAACAGCTTCAGTATTATTACCAAGTCGCTGCAAAGTGAAGGAAGAAATGTGATGCAGCATAATGCCGTGTAAACTTAACCAGTGAATAAAATAATAAAAGTTAAGAAATAACTCCCTTCCTAAAATACGGTATTTATAAACGCCAGTATAGTAGGTTGCTTGAAAAGTAGATAAAGAAAATGAACCAACAGAATAGTTGGTAATATAATCAAAATGAACAAAAGTACTAATAAGAAAAGGCGCGATTAGACAAACAACAGCAAAATTAAATAAAGAAAAATAGATTTTGCCTGAATGTTTCATGCTGCTTCCTTTATAGAGTTATTGGTGCGATGTTTTTTCACGTTTTGCCAAAGTTAGGTCAGCTTGTACCATTTCTTTAACCAATTGATTAAAAGTGGTAGTTGCTTGCCAGCCCAATTTTTCTTTAGCTTTTCTAGGATCTGCTAGCAAAGCCTCTACTTCTGTAGGTCTGAAGTAGAGAGGGTCAACTTTAATAATAGTTTGGCCAGAATTTTTATCAATGCCGATCTCTTCCTTTCCTTTGCCTTGCCAAATAATTTCTATCTCTAATTCTTTTGCGGCTTGTTCGACAAACTCTTTAATAGAATGTTGTTCCCCTGTGCCGATAACATAATCTTCAGGGTGATCTTGTTGTAGCATTAACCACTGCATTTCTACATAATCACGAGCATGTCCCCAATCTCGCTTGGCGTTTAAATTTCCTAAATAAAGATAGTGTTGTAAACCTAGTTTAATTCTAGTTAAGCCACGTGTTATTTTACGAGTTACAAAGGTTTCTCCTCGAAGAGGAGACTCGTGATTAAATAAAATACCATTGCAAGCATAAATACTATAAGCTTCCCGATAGTTAACCGTAATCCAGTAAGCATATAATTTTGCAACGGCATAAGGCGAGCGAGGATAAAAAGGGGTTGTTTCTTTTTGTGGGTTTTCTTGTACTTTACCAAATAACTCAGAGGTTGAAGCTTGATAAAAACGAGTTTTACTAATGAGCCCTAATATACGAATAGATTCCAGTAATCTTAAAGTACCTAATGCATCGGAATTTGCTGTATATTCAGGTTCTTCAAAGGAAACGCCAACATGGCTTTGAGCGGCAAGATTATAAACTTCATCAGGTTTAATTTGTTGCATAATATGCATGAGACTGGACGAGTCAGTCATATCACCATGATGTAAAGTAAAGTCATAACCAGTTTCATGAGGGTCGTGGTAAAGATGGTCAATTCTAGCGGTATTAAACAATGAGGTTCTTCTTTTAATTCCGTGAACTTGATAACCTTTTTTTAGAAGAAACTCAGCTAAATAAGCGCCATCTTGTCCGGTAACACCTGTTATTAATGCAACTTTTTTAGCCATAAAAGTTCCTTAAAATAATTAATGGAATGCATAGTATCATTACTAAAGGGATTGAAACAAGAGTAGAAAGTTCTGATAAGTTTTTGCAATTCCCTCTAAAATCGAAATCTGAGGTTGCCAGCCAAAGTGTTTGGCTGGAGTAGAATCGAGTAAGAGTCTTTGAGGGCCAGCAGGTTTTGATAAATCATGTTTAAAAAGGCCAGTAAAACCAATTATTTTGTTAAGAAGATGATAATATTCATCTATGGTATAGTCTTTGCCAAACCCAATATTGATATTTTGAGGAAGATTATTTATCTGCTTTATTGCTAATAAAATAAAGTTTACTAAGTCCTCTACGTAGAGAAACTCTCGTTTTTCTTTGCCATTCCCCCAAATAGTTACTTCTGGTAAATTTTGGATTTTCGCAAGATATAATCGATGCATTACCGCAGGAATTAAGTGGCCAATTTCAACGTCAAAGTTATCGAATGGTCCAAAAACATTGCAAGGGATAAGGGTTTTATAATTTAGTTGATATTGGTAATGGATAAATTCGCAGAGCTTTAAGCTATTCATTTTGGCCAAGGCATAAGCTTCATTACCTTGCGGAGAAATGTTTAAGGCTTGATTGTTTATTAAAAAATTATTATTTTGGTAAATAGTTGAGCTGCCTATATTTAATAAATTGGGCACGTTATTGTTTAGGGCCGCCATAATAATATTAAAACTTATCAATACATTATTGACTAAAAATTCTACAGGCTCTTTAATGTTGGTCTGAATACCGCCTACTTTTGCTGCTAAATGTATAATTAGATCAGGGTGTAGCTTTTTTATATAAACATTAACTTCTTCATAATTAAGTAAATTTAATTCCTGGCGTGTGGGAGCAAAAATTTCATAATTTGGATTAGATCTTAAAGTAGGTAAAAGATTTTGTCCTAGCATGCCGGTAGAGCCAGTAACAAAGATCCGCATCATTAATTCCTTGAGTAACGCTAAGCTAAAAATAAGAATCAATTTTACAAGAAGGTATATTATTAGCAATAAGAGACTAGGGAGTAGAGGAGAATTCTGCTAATATTCCTACTCTTAATTTTCTGACTTTGATCTATGGATAATAGTATAAATTCAATACAATCTTCTGTGGCAGTGGTAATTCCTACTTTTAATGAGGCTGAAACTATTTCAGCATTAGTAGAGGCTTTGTTTGCTTATCCTTTTATATCGCAAGTGGTTGTTGTTGACGACTCACCTAATGATTTAACTGTTAGCCAATTAACAAATTTTGATGATAAAAGATTAGTAGTCATTCAACGCAAACAAAAGGCTGGGCGTGGCTCTGCAGTGATGGAAGGAATCTGCAAGGTGTTAAGTATTAGCAAACCAGACTTAATTATAGAAATGGATGCTGATTTTTCTCATCAACCTAAAGAAATTCCAGGATTAATTAATAAAATTCTTGCCTGTCAGGCAGGGCTTGTAGTTGCAAGCCGCTATCTTCCTGGTTCTAAAATAAATAATTGGCCAATTAAACGGAAATTATTTTCAAAGATTTCAAATAAATTTGCTCAATTTTTATTGAGAATCCCAATTGCTGATTATACCAATGGGTTTAGAATTTATACTTATTCAGCGGCTAATTTGTTATTAGAAAAACCTCTTTTGGGAACTGGCTTTATTGCCTTAAGTGATGTACTAGTGAGAATTTATTATCATGGGTTTTTAATTACCGAGATCCCAACTGTATTTAATAATAGAACCCGGGGTGAAAGTGCCCTTTGTTTTAAGGAAATTTCCAACGCTTTTTTTGGAATTTTTAAAATTTATTTTTATGCTAAAAGATTTAAAAAGAATAATAAACAAGTAATAAAAGTTTAAAGTAAAATCATTAGCTAAAAGGCGGTATTAATATGCCAGGTGAGCGTTATCTCAGAAATATAGGGACGCTTTTTTCGTCACAAGACGCGATAGGCCATGATGAAAATTTTAACTCAATAACGAAGCTTGCTTTTGAAAATAAATTAGCATGGTTCTTAATTCATTTACCCGGTAAAAAAATTAAAGAAGTAGTGCATAAAGCTTCAATAAGAGTTTGGACAATATTAGGTTCTCACCTCAGGGCTGGTATTTACGAAGAGGCAAAGCAATTCCAAAAAAATGTCTTTAAAGAATTCTATCATCAGCTAGGGTTTGAAAGTTATCAATTAGCAAGATTAGTACTGCCAGCAGATTTTACCGGTGATGAAAGTGCTAAGAAAGAAGAATTTGTAAGGCAAACTGAATCTATCCTTAATAATCCGGAAGGGCCTCTGTTAACTAAGTTCAGAATTAATTTAGCCGCCTATGCTGCATTTTTTAATCACATGAGTGAAGCTGAAAGAGCAGGCTCAGGTAATCCTTGTTTGCAAGCTGAATTTACCAGTTTACGTGATCAATTAAGAGGAGATTATTTTAAAGATAGAAGAAGACCGCGTAGAGATATTGAAATAATGGATTTCTTAAGAGAAGATAATTTAGAGACGGCAGCAAAATTATGGACCAGACAATTCGGATTATTTTCGCAGGCAAGTCGATTTGATGCTACTCCCAAAGAAGTAATTTATCATACTCGTGGTACAGATATACATTGGTTAGGTACTAAAAGCAATTTTTTAAATGCTGCTAGATATGAATTAGATATGCCAGTAGTCTGTGGTCCTTCTTCTACGATGGTACAAAGTTTGATATTGGGCCTTAAGCTTTTTCAATTTAGTTTGGAAGAACTCAATTATTACTCTTTAATGCAAATAGCTTACAATATAGCTGGTGGCCATCATTCTTTTCATGAGTGTGCGATTATTCTGCCAAGCGTAGGCTTAAATTATATACCCGGAGATTATTTATCTATTTTCCCAAGAGGTATTATAACTGAAATACCGGTTGACTCTAAAACCAGTTTACCTTGGTTATTGGCTTTAAAACAGCAGTTTTCAGGCATTTTTTCTGATGTTAGCTATGAGGTTGCAGCGGAAACATTAAGCGCATAAATATTTTTTGTAACTCTCTATTATCACTTGCTTGTTAAAAGCTAGTGGCTCATTTTCTTTGTAAGAAATGCTGGTTATTTTTCATAAGAAATAAATTAAATTAGTTAGATTATTTTGTGTGCCCGTTAAATTAGGGAGGTATTATTAATCAATAATAGTAATTAATATTTACTGCTAACAGTAACAATTGTAAAGAGATTTATTAAGGAGGAGAAATTATGGGTATTGGTGGAATTTGTAAAACTGCCGTGATAACAGTTTCAAAAGATTGTAGTATCAAAGAAACTGCAAAATTAATGGAACAAAAAATATAGGAAATGTGATTGTGATTGATAAGAGTGATAAAGAATAGCCTTGTGGTGTCTTAACTGATCGTGACATTGTTTTAATATAGTATGTAAAGAAAAAGATTATAATACTAAAGTTAAAGAGGTAATGAGCAAGGATTTGTTAGTTATAAAGAAAGACCAGGGTATGAAAGAAACGATTAAATTATTGCAAGAAAAAGGTGTTAGACGTGCTCCAATTATTGATGAAAATAATAAAGTGATAGGGGTTGCTTCATTAGATGATATTTTACCGCTTTTAGCAGAGGAAATGCATGGTGTTGCAGAGCTGATCTCAGATCAAGTTCAAAAACATTAGAAGTAGCTCAATGAACAGCCTAGAAAAGTGTTATTATTTTTTTTGAAGTGACTGCTTGTTAATTAATAAAAGACAAGCTAAAAATCCCATTGTAGCTGCACTGATAATATAATAAGCAGGTGCTTTATTATTATTGGTTAAATGAATTAGCCAGGTAACAATTAAAGGACAGCTACCACCAAATATTGCTAAACCCAAATTAAAGCCTAGTGAAAAAGTAGTATAACGAATTTCAACTTGAAATAACGTTACCATGATGGTAAAAGAGGCGGCTATATAAACACTAAAAATTACTGATAGGATAAGCATGGCACAGTTAATTTTTGTTAAATTATGAGAGGATAACCAAGTAAATAACGGGTAAGCGCTGATTATTAACAATGAGCAGGCAATAAATAATAACGGTAATCGATTGGTCTTATCAGCTAAATAACCAGCTAATAAAATGCAGAGCGAAAATAGTAATAAATAGGAATTATTAATTGCTAACGATTTTGAATTGGTTAGAAATTGATAGTGAGATAAATAGGTAGGCATCCAAACATATAATATTTGGTAGATTATTCCCCAGCAGCTTGAAAGTAATAAGAGAATAAGCATATTTTTTAATAAATATTTTTCAGAAAAGATTAAAGATAAGGGTATTGGTTTTTTTAACTGTTTTTTCATTTGTTGAAAGGCTGGTGTTTCAGGTAATTTTAGTCTTAATAAAATACCCACAATGCAAAATAGTGCTCCTAGCCAAAAGCCTATACGCCAGCCCCAAGCTAGTAATACTGTACGTTTAAATAAATGAAGGATTATCCACGCGGTTGCTGAACTCATAAATATACCTAATGCAACTATTGCCGGGATGGTGGTTATCCAAAAGCTTTTGTAAGTTGTTGGGGCATGTTCATAGACATAAATAGCGGAGCCAGTATGTTCGCCGCCAGTTGAAAAACCTTGCAAAATACGTAATAAACATAAGAGGATAGGACTGGCCAGGCCGATACTTTGATAAGTAGGCAATAAACCAATTAATAAAGCAGGAATCAGCATCATAATTAATGAAATAATTAAAGCACGTTGACGTCCATAAGTATCGCCTAGATAGCCTATGAATAAACCACCTAAAGGTCTTGCAAGAAAGCTAACGGCAAAAATTGAGTAAGTAAATAGTAAAGCAATAGTCTTATTTTGTAGAGGAAAAAACAGTAGGGAAATAATAGGAGCCAAGAATCCATAAAGCAGGAAATTATACCATTCAATAAAATTGCCAATAATGCCACCAATTAAAATGTATTTTATATTAGATTTCATTTTGTAAAGAATAATAAGTAATTAAAAATAGTAGTTTTTTTGTTAATGATTAACTATTAAAATAGCTGCATTAGTTAATTTGGTCAAAGGTTATTTAATATGACAGTTGCATTATTATTAATAGATATCCAGCGAGACTATTTTTCCGGTGGTAAAATGGAGTTAGTGGGAGCATTTGAAGCAAGTTTACAAGCAAAAGAAGTTTTAAGCCGTTTTAGGAAACAAAAAAAATTAATTATTCATATTCAGCATATTTCAACTCGACCCGATGCTAGTTTTTTTCTGCCTAATACCTCTGGCATAGAAATTCACCAGAATGTCGAACCACTACAGGATGAAGAAGTAATCATTAAACATTCTCCTAATAGTTTTAAAGAAACGAATTTATTAACGATATTAAATAAGCAACAAGTTAATTCTCTGGTGATAGCCGGAATGATGACCCATATGTGTGTAGATTCAACAACCAGAGCCGCTTTTGACTTAGGGTTTCAATGTACGGTATTACAGGATGCTTGTGCTACTAGAGCATTAACTTTTTCAGGAAAAGAGATTTCAGCAGACAATGTGCACCAGGCATTTTTGGCAGCATTAAGTGTACCGTTTGCAAGAATTTTGCCAGTTGAAGAATTTTTAGGGTTTATTAATAAAGAAAACTAACATTGTAATTAATGCCCAGATTTTAAATCGCTAGTTGTTTTATTGTGAATTAATTAAGCTATCAATGGTTTGTTCAAGTGTGTAGTTGGGTTTGAATTGAATAAGTTCATGTAATAAAGATAAATCTGGACGACGTCTTTGAATATCACTAAATTCTTCCTGATAAGCAACTTTATAAGGAATATATTGTATTTCAGAAAAACTTTTAGCGTGCTCTTTAACTAGCTTAGCCAAATCATTAATACTTATTTCTCTCTTATGGCCTACATTTACGATTTTGCCAATACTGGTTTTACTTTCAGCTAACAAATTTAAGATTGTTATCATATCTCGTACATCACAAAAACATCTTGTTTGTGTGCCATTGCCATAAACAGTAATCGGTTCATTGTGTAATGCTTGTTGAATGAATCTAGGCAATACCATACCATAACGACCCGTTTGCCTTGATCCCGTAGTATTAAACATTCGCACAATAGTGATGGGGCTGTTTTTTTGCGATAATAGGCAGTTATGCCTCATCAGCTAATTTACTGATAGAATAACTCCACCGAGCATTAGTGCTTGACTCCATAATAAGTGTATCAGATTCGTTTTGTCTTGGTTGTTGGCTATGACCATAAACTTCTGATGAGGAAGCAATAATAGTTCTTGGTTGCCATTGACTGGCAGCCACTGCACGTAAAACTCTTTCACAACCAGCAATATTAGTAGCAACCACTTCTATTGGTTCAGCTAATACGCGGTAAACTCCTACTACCGCAGCCAAATGATAAACACGATCAGCCCAGTTAATGGTTTTATTTAAATCTGGCCAAGTAAGTATATTAGTTTCTTCAAAATGAAATAAAGGATGATTGATAAAAGTAGAAATATTATCAAGTGAACCAGTGCTTAGGTTGTCTATAATATAGGCATGATCACCACGATTAAGATGGTATTCAGCCAAGTGTGAACCTATAAATCCATATCCTCCAGTAATAAGTATATTCATAGATTTCCTTATTAGTTAAAGTTGCCATAAGGTAATAGTATCTTCTGCAAAATCATTTTTTTGGAATCGAGCTTTAATATCCATTATAAGAGCATGATTATTTAATATTTTTTTAAATTGAGCGATATCTTTTTGTGGGGCCTTGTTGAATAAATAAAATTTTGAATAGGGGTGATTTAGCTAGAATCAAATGAATTATTTTTTCATAGAAACTGGCATGCCTAGCTGGGTCATTTTATTGAGAATGAGACACTTGATGCCAATTTTTGCAGACTGGCGTGATATTGTTCTGGCCTGAACATGATCACCCAGTAGTTGTTTGAATCGAAACATAGCGGTTTCTGCGATACTGCGGCGATGATAATTATTTTTTATTTTCCATTTTCTTAAGCCCAATCTCTAGTACGCCCAATAGCATGATTTCGTAATCGCCAAGCTTCATCAGTCGCCTTATGTCGAACTGCATTTTTTCGTGGAGGAAAACAGGGTCTTGTATCTGCCTTAATCACTGCTTCACTATCATGAACGTTGGCAGATGTTAATAAACAAGCTTCAATACGGTGTGCTGATTCATGAATGGCTAAGTGAAGCTTCAACCAAGTCCGACGTTTATCTTTGCCAGGCTGTCGTACTTTCCATTCACCTTCGCCGTAGAGTTTTAAGCCTGTCGAATCGACAACAAGATGCATAGACTCCATACTCTTTATTTTATCAGGAAGTTTTAAACATAAACTTTTTTGGCGTTTTGAAAGTAGGGAATAATCCGGCGCTGTTAAGGGTAATTTGAGTAGTTTTAATAAAGACTCAACAAAACCTTGTGTCGCTCGAAGGGGTAACTTAAATACCATTTTTAACGTTAAGCAACATTGTATGGCCAGATCAGAATAATGTTCCGGTCTGCCTCGTTGACCTGTCAATATCGTAGGATGCCAAGAATGAATACTTTCTTGATCAAACCAAACCGTAAGACTTCCCCGACTCACTAATGCTTTGTTATACTCACTCCAGTTGCGGATGCGATGCGATTTCTTTTTGGCTATAACCTGACTCCATTTTGGATTATTTTTCGCAAAACAATCATAATGGTATTTAGTTATCTTTTCAAAAAGTTACACTTTCGCATTCGCAGCTATTTATTCAACAAGGCCGCTAATATTGATCGTTGGGTATTAACACAAATATTAGAAAGATATGCTGAGAAGTTATCCAAACTTGAAGGGGCTTTTTTTCAATTAACCTTTCAGCTAATTCTCTCAATGACCCTAATTTTTTAGTATTTATATTATCGTTAATTAAAAAATCGTTTATACCAGCTGAAAAGCTTTGCTTCGAAATTACTGAAACTGCTGCAATTAATCAAATTTCAAAAACAATCGAGATTATAAATAAACTGCAGGAAATTGGTTGTAAAATTGCGCTGGATGATTTTTGATCAGGGTTAAGCTCATTTGCTTATTTGAAGAATTTTTCTGTAAATTACATTAAACTTGATGGCAGTTTCATTAAAAACATTGTGGGTAGTAAGGTTGATGCTACAATTGTCAATCATTATTAATGAAATAGCTCATCATTTGAATATTCAAACTATTGCTGAATACGTAGAAAATACAGAGATAGTAAAAGTTATATCGGCTATGGGTATAGATTATATGCAAGGTAATGCTTTGGGCTATCCAATACCATTGGACCAAATATTGCCAAAATAACATTTACTTATTATTTAAGTTATAAAAAATAGTATAATTTTAAGCTATAAGTATTTTTTGAGGTGTTATGTCTACAAAACAGAAAAATACTGAGATTCTTTATCAGTTTGAAGATAAGCCATCCTTTGTTACAGTTTTTGGAGTATCGTTTAATTATATTATAAAATTTATTCCTTTGTCTGTTTCACTTCCTTTTCTTATTGCTCAATTATCTGGATTAAGCTACCAACAAGCGTTAAATTTAATAAGTATGAGTTTATTTGCTTCAGCAATATCTTCATTGTTGCAAGCCACAAAGAAAATAGGTGGGCCCGGCATTTTGGCACCATCTAATTACTCTACACCTTTTTTTGCTGCCACGTTGGCTGCAGTAAAAATAGGAGGCGTATCTTTAGTTTGTACAATGACTATCTTGGCTGGCGTATTCCAAATTGTCTTAACTCCATTACTTCATAAATTTAAGATAATTTTTACGAAACATTTTGCGGGCTTTATTTTGTTGATGATGGGAGTTTGGCTGGGAAGTCTAGGTGTTAAAGAGTTCTTTCAACCTGACCAGTTAGGGCAGCTAATCTTACACGCCAATTTTAGCGTTGTTCAGGCTGCCTCATCTACCGTTAATGGTAAATTAATCTTAGTAGGATTTTTTACCTTAGGTCTGATGTGCGCATTTAGAATTTGGAGTCCTTTCCGCTATCGACTTTATTGCTTATTGATACCTATGTTGATTGGTTGGGGAGTAAGTTGGTTTTGGGGGTTAATACCTCAAGCTATTTTACAGCAAATTCAGCAAACACCCTGGTTTCTTGTTCCTCATTTTTTAATGCCCACTTGGTCATTTAATTTTGCTTTTTTATTAAGTTTTTTATTAGCTGGACTATTAATGACTTTCAGTGTTTTTGCTTTATGTACGGCAGTTTTAGAAGCTTCTGAAGAAAAGTCTCAAGAAATTAATATGAAGTTGGTTAGACGTTCTAATTTTATGACTGGTGTAGGAATTATTATTTCAGGCTTCTTGGGTGCAGCAGCACAAGCCATGGAGCCAGGTAGTATTGCAGCAACTTTATTAACTGGCGCTTTATCCAAGCGAATAGCGTATTGTTATGCGCTATTATTATGTTTACTAGCTTTTTGTCCACATCTGTTTTCTTATTTATTATCAATTCCTGCTGCGGTAAATGGTGCTGCTGTTTTATTTCTGAGCGCAGGATTATTTTTATCAGGGCTTAGGCTATTAGATATAGCTAAAATGAATGAAGGACAGGCACTCTCTTTTAGCTTCGCGCTGTTAATTGGTTTGATTAGCGTTGTAACACCAGAAATTTACCAACAAAATTATAATGAAGCTTTATATTTTACTGAGCCCGCATTTGTCTATGGATTAGTTGCATTTATTATATTTAGTATAATATTTACACTAAAGATGAGGAAAAAATGAAACGTCCCCAAGATCTCCTTTATTCTGTTGATGAATCACCATCAATCCCCACCATGGTAGGTTTAGCTGTACAATACTTGGCCACCGTGGCCACTTTTCTTATTTTAACTGTGCTAATTGCCCAAACAGCTAAGGCGACAGCTGTTCAGTCCGCTAGTCTTATCAGCATGACACTTTTTGCCTCTGCGATTGCAGTTATCTTACAGGCTAATAAACGCATTGGCTCAGGTGAATTATTACCGCTTAGTAGTGCGCCAGCAATTTTTCCACCAACTATGTTAGCAGCGAGTTTAGGCGGGTTGCCATTAGTTTTTGGGATGGTTATTTTTTGTGGAATTGTACAAGCTATACTAGCTTATCTATTACCTAAGATTCGTTTTTTATTTCCCCCCTTAGTTAGCGGCTTATTGATAGTACTGATTGGTTTGCAATTAGGATTTTTGGGAATTAACCATTATCTTGCGCTTTGGCAAGCTTTTGTAAACAATCCTACAAATGGTATGGGATCGTTACTATTGGGTGTTGGTGTATTAGCAGCTATTTGCTTTTTATATGTATTTTCACGCTCCGTTTTTTTACGTTGTTTTTCATTGTTATTAGTGATAGTGATTGGTTATATTATTGCCTATTGTTTTGGGTTATTAGGTCAGCCCGCCTTAACTCAAATTTCCCAATCAAGATGGTTGTTTATTCCAGAATTATCTAGTAATCATTTTGCTTTTAACTCAACACTTATTGTGCCTTTTATTATTGCCGGGGTAATTTGTGCCTTAAAAGTCATTGGTTCTTTATCAGCAATACAAAAATTACAAGACGATGATTGGCGCAAACCTAATATGCAAAGTATAGCAAAAGGAAGTTTTGTTGATGGTGTGGGTTCTATTATTGCCGGTCTATTGGGAGGGACAGGTATTAATGTTAGCTCAAGTAGTATGGCGCTAACTTTGATGACTAAAATTGCAAGTCGAAAAATAGCTTACTATTTTGCAGCTATTCTTTGCCTATTTGCTTTTTGTCAAAAACTGTCGGTAATTTTGGTTTATTTACCTGTTCCATTAATTGCAGCAGCTTTAGTGTTTTTAGGAACGAGCCTAATTTATACAGGATTTAAAACGGTCATGCCCTATATAAGTGTTCCTAAGAATGCAATTATATTAGGTGTATCCTTTATGTTAGGTTTTAGTTATGGAGTTTATCCTGATTTTTATGCCCATTTACCTCCAGCAGTTGAGTATTTTACTGGTTCTGCTCTGGCAATTAGCGCGGTGTGCGCAATTTTATTAAATTTCATTTTTAGCTTAAGTTTGGGTGCTTCAAATCATATGAGTTTTGAATTTACTAATACGAAATCTTCTTTGCAACATAGGCATGATTTTATGACCTATGTAAGCCATGATTGGAATATATCAGTTGAAGATATGCAGCCAATAACAATCATTTTAAATTTATTAGCTGAAAGCTACGCAAAGCTAATTGATCATACAGAAACGTTTTTGGTAAATATTTCACAGAATAAGCAAGATATTTACGTAATCATTCGCTGTAAACAACCATTTCCTGAGCAAAATATACAAGATCTTGAAGTTCAAATAGGCCAGCTTAGTGATTATTTTTCTATAAAAAATAAGCATGATAAGGGGTTATATTTAAAAGCTAAATTTTTGCTCTAAGCAGCAGAATTTTAATCAGCAAAACAGTTAATCAGTGTTGCTAGTTGAAGGATTAGTATTTTGTGAGGAACTAGAAGATGACACTGACTGCTGAACTATTTTTTGGCAGCTCTTATCGCGCATCCGTTAAGCATGATGCAAGTGGTAATGCAGGTAACCATAATAATTATTCTTTTTAATAATTGAATAGTCATTAGTTTTTTCCTTAAATTATTTAAAAGTTTAATCCCTTTTAAAGATGTTCATAGTGTAGTACTAGTTTTTACAAGTTGCAATACTGCTTATTAGCGCCTCTCTTTTTTAGAGATATTTATATTAAATTAAAATGCATTTTTGCTAATACTATTTGTTTTTTTAAAGTTATTAATTGGTTCTAAACTGGGTGTGAAATTTATTAAACAAAGATGTTAAAAGACTATCCTCAAGTGATTTAAACAATTGAGGATAGATATTAAAAATAAGGTTTTTCTTTTGTTAGGTAGTTTATTTTTTAGAAGTTACCCATAAACTCTTCGCTAACATGCAGTGAACTTCTTTATCACCTGAGTGATAAGGCGCTATACGACAGTCCATGGTAAGACTAGCTAAAGAGTAGGCATCTAATGGCTTCATCTTTTTCAAAGTTTCAAGTTTTTCTAACATTGCCCAAGAGGCTTGTTTCATTGCAGCTTCTAAATCTAAGTTCTTGCCATAAGTAACATAGAGAGATGAAGTATCAGTAGTAGGTAATGGAGCAGATTTAGAGGTATTAGGATCTTTAGGTATAATGCAATAAGCTCCTTGTACACCATTTACTACTTCAGAGATTGGGCAATTCCAGGTATTATACAGGATGTTTTCTGCTTGACTGTAAGAGACTTTGTGTTCAGCCATAATAAATTTAATGCTTTCTGCTTTAAGTGAGTCAAGCGCTTTATTTAAGTCGGTATCATAGCCAACAGTTACCCAAGAAGTTGGTGTTTCGACTAACGGTCTATCTAGGGATCTATTTTTTATAACATCAATAGTGAAACTAAATTCTGCATAAGAAGTTTCAAGAGCTGTTAAGTTAATTTCTCCATTGCCTTGTACAGCATGTGAGTCACCAGTCCAAACTAACCCACCTTTAACAAAAACAGGTAAGTAAAGAGAAGTGCCTTCTGTCATCATACGTAAATCCATGTTACCACCATAATTTCCTGGTGGATCAGAATCAAATTTACCAGGCGTTGCTTGAGCGACAGCAACGATACCTGGGAATGGACTTAATGGTATGACGATACCTGGTGCAAATTGAGCACGCATGTTTTTAATATCAAGATAAAAATATTTTACTTGACCAATTGGGAATTTATCTGGGAATAGTCCTCGACCTGGTAGGTTATCATTTGAACCATAAGGACGTGGTACAATTTTATTGAAGTGGATTCGCAATACATCACCAGGTTCTGCACCATTGACATAAATAGGTCCAGTTAATGTATGGGGTCCACGGCCTGGAATGGCGTTGTTCATTTCTTGAATATTATCAATGGTTACACCAGGTACAACTTGATTATCAGAAGCAGCAAGCGTTTCAGTGACAACGGTGTCCCCTGGGTTAATAGTTAAAACAGGCAGCTGCTGATTATCAAATACCCCCCATTGTGTAGTTGCAGCAACAGCAGGAAGAATATAGGTTTTATGTTTTGGAGTAATAGTGCTGGCTGGAGCAAGCATGTTTTTTTGATCTAAGGGTACAGCTAGAAAAGGTAAGTAATTAGGGTTGGCTACATTAGCCATTGATGCCGATGAGCTTGACGAATTAGTTTGGGTTTCAGCTAATGCTCTACTATTAATAAATAAGGTACTTAGACATATTATACTGAGTAATTGAAATAATCTTGGTTTTAGCATGATGCTTCCTCCCTGATAATTTAAAAGTGTGCCAGCAATTCGTTTGCTTACGGATTACTATAAGCTATTATTTGCCAAAATCCAACACGTTCGTTTTTTAACCAGACCTGGTAAAAAAAGAACAAAGCAAGTGCTGAACCATTCAAAGACTTAAAGTAAAATAAATTAAAAGATTTTATCAAAGCGTTAATATTAATTTAAGCTAAGTATACTTTTTGCTTAATCTTGTAGAATATTTATATTTAATGGCTGTTTTTTTCTAACTAAGTTTTGTTATTAAGTGTTTTTGTTCTTGTGTTAAAGCTTCTTAAAATAATTTAATGGTTTCTTTTTTTGATTAGTTTCTTAGTTAGTTTAATTAATAATTCCCAATTGGCACTATGGTTTAGTTCCGCAGTTAATATTTTTAATTTAACAATACATTTGCTAAGCTAATTTAAAATAGGTATTAATTATTTTTTAATAGAATTAACAAGTTTTTATTGTATATTAAGAGCCTATTTTTTGCTGTAATGCTTGCGCATGTTCTAAATGCTGAACAACGACAGCCCTAGTGCTAGTTAAGAATTGCTTCATTTCAGCAGAGGAAGCAGTTTTCATTAGCTTAGTGTCAATTAAGTTTAAAGCATCTTTATGTCCTGTAACCATGGCATTTACGTAGGCTTGATCAAACAGGCTACCTTGTAAAGCACCGAGCGTTGTTAAACCTTCATTGCCTTGTGATAGCAAGCCGTTAGCCGAACCATTTGATAAGGCAATTGCAAGTGCATTGGGATTATTGGCCATGCTGAGAATTTGTGTCAGGTTATTGCTGTGCTGAGTAATCATCATTTTTGCAAAACTTATAACACCAGAATTGCTAGTTTTGTTCACAGCAACTGAACTGACTAAAATTTCATTTTCATCAATAGCAGCTATGGTAGCTAATGTATTCATTTCTTTAAGTGTAAAAGTAGAAGTTTGAGCATATAAAGAACTTGCTGTTAAAAGAGCGCTAAAGGTTAAGCCAAGTAATAATGATTTTAGTTTCATATAATTCTCCCGGTTAAGTTTTAACGGATAAAAATTCTTAAACCTCTCTACAGAATAGGAGGTTGTGCTTAATAAGTAAAGCCAGTTAATAAAGTCTTGGTGATTATTTAATTTATTAAATGGATGGTTTTATATAGAGCAATAACTTTATGATAGAGAGGTTAAAATGGTTTAAAAAAATAGAAAAGAAGAAAGTCTATTCATTTTTTGGACAAAATGCTTGACTATAATTGAATTGGCAGGCATTAAATTGCTAGTTGGAAATGCTTGCAAAAGCATCATACAGGTAAAAACAGGCATTGCATTTATTTTGATTATTCAATATTCTGGATATAGACCTATGTATAGTAGGCTATTAAGATGTTAGCTTTAAAAATTGAGTATTATTTTAGTCTATTTATTGCTATAAAAGTAAATGACACAGGAGTCTAGGAATACAGGAGGTAATTATGGGAATTAATTCATTATCGCAATATGCACCCATATTAGGTCGCGTTTTAATTGGGTTTTTCTTTTTCTTTTTTGGTATTTGGAATGCAATGCATTGGCGTCCTACATTAGAATTTATGTACCAGAAAAAAATACCTATCGCAATGCCTTTTTTATTTCTTGGTATAGCATGGCAAACAATTACTGGACTGTTATTAATGCTGGGTATATGGGTAAAGTTAGTAGCTTTACTTTTAATCCCATTTGATATTATTTCTGTTCTTATTTTTCATGCATTTTGGAACTTTACCGGCGAAACCCGCCGGCTCAATATGCTTTTGTTTGTGGCTAATTTAACAGCTACACTAGGGGCTTTACTATTATTATTAAATTAATTCAGGAAAAATATGAAATTTGATTTTAAAAAATTGGGAGATTTTCCCGCTACATTTGAATGTAAAAATGATATTCAAGATGTTATTGATGGTAAAAAGCCAGAAAATCCTGATAGTCTTTGGATGAATACAGATTCATTTTCACAAGGATTGGGTAACGGTGCAATTAAAAATATTAATTCATTAGGTGAATCAATTATTATTAATGGTGTTGCCTATGTTAAGTCTACTGATCAGGCAGCTTCAGATTATTATAAGTTGGCAGCTGGGAAAAAATTTATGACCTCATGGATTTTTTTGATAAGAAAAGAGGTTAAGCCTTCTTATCAGATTAGTGCTGATGACAAAGGACAGCGCTGTAAAGTAATTGATATTTATCAAGCAATTTATGAAAAGATAAAAGTACCATTTGTTGTTAGCGGAGTGATAAATTTTGCTAATCTAAAAGCAGCAGCAATTGCTAAAGCACCAATTCTAGGTGAAAACATTTTTGAACATAAAGAAACTTATTATCCTTATAAAATAGATCTTAAGAATGTATCTGGAGCAATAGTTGGAGTTGCTGCTAATTTAGCTAATGTGAATGAAAATTTAGGTAAAAAGCTTAAAAAAGTTGTTTATTATAATCCATTGGAAATTGAAGCAGGTAGGTTAACTACCCACGAACATATTTTAATTTTAAATAAAATCGTTAAAGCAATTGAAGAAGTTAGCCAAATAGATGCTACAGATGTACAACACTTATTTACGGATTCAGAAGTAAACAGCTTCAATTTAAACATTTATACCATTAATGAAATTGTTTTGTGTTAATTAAATTGGCTAATCGTCATCCTTTACGTTCCGCACATATTCATTTTATTGTTTCTGCGCTAGGTTATGAAACCTTAATCACTCAAGTTTTTGCTTCTGGAGATAAGACTATAAAAACCGACGTAGTTTTTACCGCAAGTGAAAATATGACAGGAAGTTTTGTTAAGAAAAATGATCATTATGAATTGCACTATGATTTTCAGTTAACGCCCGGAATTTCTATATGTACTGAGGCGCCAATTAAATAATAAAGCTTATAGGTGATTTTATGATTTTTATTCGTAAAAGTAATGATAGAGGAAGAAGTCAAACTAAATGGTTAAGTAGCTTCCACACTTTTTCATTTGCAGGTTATTACGATCCAAAATTTATAGAGTTTGGCCATCTACGTGTTATTAATGAAGATACAGTACAGCCTGGGTTTGGGTTTGAAAAACATCCACATAGTAACATGGAAATTATTTCTTATGTGGTTGAAGGTTCATTAGAACATCGTGACAGTATAGGAAATGGATCAGTTATTAAACCGGGTGAGCTTCAAATCATGACTGCTGGTACGGGAATAGAGCATAGCGAATTTAATCATTCTCAAATGGATTTGTTACATTTTTTACAAATTTGGATTGTTCCAGAAAAAACTAATTTAACGCCTAGTTATCAACAAATAACAATAAATAAGGTACTTAACCAATTTGTTTTAATCGGTTCGCAAAATAAACAAGATGGTACCGTTATAATTCATCAAGATGTAAATTTATATGTTGCTTTCTTAACTCGAAACATTTCTATTGATTATTCTCTTAAAGCCAACCGGAAGGGGTGGCTACAATTGGTTAAAGGGAAAATTAAATTAAATAATCAAACATTACTGGTAGGAGATGGTGCAGCAATTCAAAATGAAAAAATTAATCTTCAATGTATTGAGGATTCCGAACTACTATTTTTTGATTTGAGCAGTAATTAGGCATGAATTACTCTGCTACGCTTCTGCAGAGGTCTTGACGAATCTCAACATAAGTTGGATTTAATTCCAAGATAATAATTAATGTGTTTTTGCAAGTAACCAAAACTCTTTTTTATTAAATTCAAAGGTTGTTAATACCTCCATTCCAGCTTTTTTTGCGGCATAAAGTGAATGTGAGTTATCGGTTGAAATAAAGGTAGTAAGTAAATTAATATCCTTTGGTAAAATATCATATAATGCTTCCCATAAACCCAAGAATATTCCTTTTCCGCGATAACTTTGTTTGATACACCAAGGTCCTATGACGATTGAAATATATTGATCTAGCGTTTTATTTTGATAAGTAATTTTAGGATATAATTCAATCATTGCAGCAGGCAATGCAAATGCTTTATTAAAACTAAGTGATGAAGTGCAAAGATAGCCGACAACAATGTCACTATCTTTACAAATTATAATGCCCGGCCCCCCTTCTTCATTCATGGCGTTAAATTGTTCTTTGGTGAATTTGACAGAAAGAAAGCCTTGCTTTTTTTCGTTGGCAGTTAAATTCACAATAAAATTTTCATTTTGTAAATCTAACATGCCTTGGTAGTCGTTTTCAGTTGCTTTTTTATAGTTCATTTTGTTTCTCTGTCTTTTGATATAGTACTTTATTTATTGCGATTTAGAAATAACTCGTCTACGCAAAAATTGATTTATGCAACAACGCCTCTAAATCAAGAAATAATAAAAAACTGTTTAAAATCAATATGTTAACTGGTGTGGCGGGCGGGAGTTGAATGTGAGCAAAGAGTTTTTCTTGTATTGATAGTCAATGAACTTAAACAAAAGGCAATGTAAAATCAAAGAAATACAAAAAGATGAAATTTTGTAGTTGTCTTTGATTGTCTGTGATTGGTGTTAAAAGAGCACTCTACGAGCACTCTAATTAGTGCATTAATTTAAGGATTTTCTCTAAATCTGCAACAACTTGCCGCAGAAACCCTTCCGGGGAAAATTTAATAATACTAAACAATGAAACTGCCTCTAAAATTCTTTATGAATACCGTATTTGGAATGCATATACAGAGCAAATGCTGATCGCCGAATTATTTAATTGTATTAGTGTAATCTAAACAGTTTGTATTATTTTTCCAGCTAGTCGATAATATTTTTTATTAATGTATTTTCAAATAGCCAAATACTAAAATTTTGGTAACGGAACTTCCCCATTTCTTTTAGCCATAATTCCCACTGATTTATTACTTTTTCTTTTGAGATATTTTTTTCAACTAAATATTGATTGAAAAATTCTCGATTTTCAATCAAATAATGGTTGGCATATCGTTTTATTTCATTATCAGCAATGGCGGAACTTGGTGGAATATTACAGCATGTGTTATATAAATTCATAGTTTCTAAGCAATTAGTGTGAACTGCATCAAAGTAATTTAACATAATAATGGTTGTTTGATAACAAACTAGAGATTTTTTGAAGTCTAGTTCATTTGCAAATAAAAATTTTAACCAAGACCAGCGATTATAGGCATCAAATAAGAATTGAAATGATTTGAAACAATCTCTATCTAAAGACTCTACCCATCCAGTAAGTGAACGATTTTCATATAAATATTTATAATGGCCATGTTCTGTATAAATGGGTAGTTTAATTTTAGATATTATGATGATATTTTCTAAGTCATGATTATTGATGCTTAAGGTTCCTAGGAGATAATGGCAAACATATACCAGGAGTTCAGGAATATGATGAATTTTCATTAAACCGCCTTGTTTTTTCCAGTCATCTATTTCAAGCAAATCAAATAGAAATTGTGATAATAGTGAATTAAAAATTTTCTTATTTAAAACTAAATAAGCTGCAAATAATATCTGAAATAAGGGAGAGGCAGTATTGATAAATTTATCCATAATTAAATTTAAGTTATCTGCGTCAATACTATTTTCGTAGGACTGTCGAAGTATTTTAAGATTTTCAAATATTCTATTTCGAGTGTTTTTTAATAAGTTTTGGAGAGAACTTATATTATTATCCTTTGCATAGGATAGTGCTTCATTAAATAATATTACTTCAGATAATTGGTTCAAGTCTTTTGTTTGGGATTTAAAATAGTTAATTAATTTAGAGTATGAATTATGATTAATTCTTACCCCCGTTTGTTTTAATTGCCACAAAGCAACCTCAGGAAATTCCAAATAAATCTGTAGGCGCTTTAGAGTATTTTTATCCTGGCTTTTTCCAGACTCAAGTTTTTGTAAGGTTAAAATATTAAAGTCAAATGCTTCAGCAAAATCATATCGAGTAATATTAAGTTGATTTTGTAATTGCACGACGTCATCAATAGAGAATTCATTTTTATAGGCAGATTCAAAGATAAAGCTAGAAGGGCCACGTTTTCCAATCGAGATTAACAGAATGATGGGATTTGCTTCGTCTGGATCAACTCCTTGCGATTTACAATAATCTATATATGCAGGATTCGTTTTTAGAGGTATGCGATCAGTAAATGAAGGAAATAGTTTTCCTTTGGAAGATTTATGGCGTAAAGAAAAAAGGTCTAATTCCGGCCCAATAGGGATGGCTTTTTTTGAATGAGCATAATCTTTATCGTAAATTAATTCATACTGATCTTCATCTTTAAGATATACTAACTCACCAACAAAAATTCTTCTTTTCCTGGCTTCATGAAAAATCAGCAGTCGATTATAGTCTAGTTTCGCTTTTGATTTCATCTTCAAGCTCCTTAAATCTTTTATTTATTAGCTTAGAAATTGCATCCTTCATTAATTTGCTACAAAAGCTGTGTCGAATTAAATTTTCTAACTCATGCATTTTAATTTTATGATAAAAATTTGTAATAATTTCTTTATATCCTAGTTGTTTCAACTCTTGTGTGTACTCTTTCATACGAGGTTCGGTATTTCCCTCTATCCAAATTGTTCCTGCGGGATTAAAGTCTGCTTTGAGCATATTTCCTTGTTCTAAAGCCAAATATGAAACGTTATCATAAATAGGAGAAAGTGCGGTATTATTTGAAGTTGTAAGAAATGCTAGATTTCTTCCGTGTCGATCGTGATTTCCTATAAGAGCATCATAAAGAATTGTCTGAACAAGTATTTCAACATCATAGGGACGTTTTGTTTTTTCAGCAACAATTTGGATTAGATTTTTGCAGTTATGTTCTTTACCTTGCAAGAAGTGATAAATATGTTGTAAATCAGAGGGTGAGTTAGATGTGGCAAAATTTTTGGTTACGAAAATTTTATCACCTTCAAAATCGACTATATAAAATTCTGCGACAGGTATTGATAAATATTTTCCAATTTGGTTGCATAAATACTCTACCTCAGGTAGCTCCGGTCCTTTCTCTTTTTCTCGCATTTTTAAGATATATGAAGAACCACATAACGTTGCAGAGTATTTTTTAAATGCTCCATGAAAGAAGCTGTTATGCTTAGTGTGTATGCCTGTATTAAAGCTTTGGTTAGATTTTCTAGTTAGATCAGTAAAATAAACAATTTCTGGTACATTAAACCAGGAGAGGAAGCATTCCTTATGTAAACCATAATGTGGACGTTTTTCTAAATCTTGTAGATCGATTGGCGAAGAGCATCGTAAACAAAGCATGATAGTCCTTGTATATAATATCTATAGATGTTAATTCTATCATAGTATATATAAATGTCATTATAATTATGATATATAAAGATATTATAAATATCTATATGTTTTATAATGATTTTTATTTAAAGATTGAAAATAGCCCTATGCTGCATGCACACCACCCAGTTATCTTGCGACAAGCTTGTGACAAATCTTACGACATTTCGATAAGGTTAAGTTAAATAAGCTTTAATTAGTATCATTCATTAAAGAATGTCGACAAATCTTGTAATCAATTCTTGTGGACCGTAGCCGAATTAGTGGACAGATTTCTCTGAGTTAAAATATTGTTCCTCAATAGCTTTAGGCGATAAGTACCCAAGCGTTGA